>OFRI01000044.1_pt1 | contig 27320 bp, 27 predicted proteins | sample 1543031 | NCBI WGS metagenome assembly OFRI01 (sample SAMN07774226, study PRJEB24372) | wastewater metagenome
GGGGGTCGGGGTGCATGGCGGGGAAGGGGGGGCGGCCGGCTTCGCAAGCGATCACGCCACCTTCTTTCATCAGGGCCTTGGCGGTGAGTATGCCGCCCTGGCGGTTCTCATAGTTAATGAGCGGCAGCCACTGCTGGTAGTGGTCGGCGGCCTCGTCACGAAGGCCGGCGGCATAGGCGTCCACAATCTTGCGAATGCCGTCGGGGTAGGCACCGCCGGTCATGGCACCGGTGGCACCGGCGTCCAGATCGGGCATGAGGGTGATGGCTTCTTCACCATCCCACGGGCCTTCAATGGCCGCACCACCCACGCGGATGAGTTCGCGCAGCTTGGAGGCCGCACCTGCAGTTTCGATCTTGAAATACGACACCTGCTTGATCTCTTGCGCCATACGGGCCAGGAAAGGCACCGACAGCGGCGTCCCGCTGACCGGCGCGTCCTGGATCATGATGGGAATATCAATCGCATCCGACAGGCGGGCGAAGTATTCGTAAATCTGGCCTTCAGGCACTCGGATGGTGGCACCGTGGTACGGAGGCATGACCATGACCATGGAGGCACCCAGCTGCTGGGCCTGCACGCTGCGCGCAATGGTGACCTGGGTGCTGAAATGGGTGGTGGTCACGATGACCGGCACGCGGCCATCCACATGCGCAAGGATGGTTTTGGTGAGCACTTCGCGCTCGGCATCGGCCAGCACAAACTGCTCGGAGAAGTTGGCCAGGATGCACAGGCCGGTGGAGCCGGCTTCGATCATGAAATCAACACAGCGTTTCTGGCTGTCCAGGTCCAGCTCGCCGGCGTAGACGAAGAACTGGTGACCGAAGCCGCCGCCAGGCCCGCGCCCGGCCACACCGATCACATGCGGGCCGTGGGGCAGGGCGACTTCGACGAGGATGTAGCTGGTGTCGCTGGCGAAGTAGAACTTGCGCGACTGTTCCAGGTTGTACTTGCCGAAGCTCATGTCCGACATGCGCGCCAAAATCGGGAATTGCAGGGCGTTGATCGACGCCGACTTACCCAGGTTGTTGGCGCCGTAGACCGACAGCGGTTGTTCCAGCGGGAACAGGCCGAGGCTGTAGCCGGCGGTGTTGAGCAGGGCAAAGCGGCGAATGCCGTAACGTTCCTGGGTCATGCGTCAAGCTCCTGCTCTTCGGCGATGGCGCGGGCCATGGCTTGCTCTTCGGTTTCTTCTTCTATGTTGTCGATGGCGATGATTTCTTCGCCGCTGTCGTCATCCAGCAACTGCGGGGTGGGCAGCGGCAGGGCGCTGTGCAGGCTGGCTGCCAGGTCGCGGTCCTGCTGCACCGACAGGCAGACATCGAGGAAACGGTGCATCGGCGGCAGGAAGCGGTAGATGCCGTTGTCTTCGCTGGCAAAGCCCAGCTGAGTCAGGCGGCGCATGACCTTTTCTTCCAGCTCGTCCTGGGTCTGCACTTCGGCCTGGAGGAACAGGTCGCGGTATTTCTCCAGCAGCGGCGGCAGCTCATCGCGGCCGAGGCTGCCGCCGTCGAGCACGGCCAGTGGGTCGCGGCCCTGGTCAGCGAGATGCTCGACGATGATAAAGGTGAACAGCGCCAGGCGCTGGGCGGTCTTGTTGACCTGGGCGCCCATCTGCTCGGGCACGAAGTAATAGAAGCCGCGGGTATCGCACACCAGTTCGAAGCCGAGGGCCTTGAACAGCGCGCGGTACTGGTCCTGCTGGTTGGAAAGCTGGCTGTACAGTTCGGCGTCGCGGCGGCTGACGTGATAGCCCTTGAACAGTTCACGGAAGATCGGTGCCAGTTGGCTCAGTTCGTTAAGGTCGATAGTCATGCTGTGGGCATTCCGCTCTTGAGCAAGGCGAAGGAACTCAGGCTGACCTGATGTTCGGTGGTGAGGTAATCGCGGCGCTCTAGGCGCTCGCGTTGGAAACGGCTGTCGCGCGACAGACGCGAGAACCAGTAGAGCAACTCGTCGGTGGCGCCTTCGGGCTCTTGTTCCAGTAGCCAGGTCATCAGGTCCGGCAGCGGCAGGGCGTTTTCGCAGCGCTCGAGCATTTCCCGAGCGGTGCGCGGCGCCTGGGTTGGTTTGCTGCCACGTGGGCCGCTGGCCTTGGGGAACTGCGCCGGTTTCGGTTCGAAGCGGGCCAGGGCGTAGACGTAGGCCTCGACTTGGGCAGCGGTGCCGAGAAAGTTGCTCTGCGGCCGGGTAAACAGCGGCAATGCGGCCTGCGGTACGGCATCCAGGCCTTTCTTGCGGATGGCGGCCAGGGCCAGCGCCGCGCCACGGGTCACGGCGTTGTGCCGGCGCGCTTCCTCGCGTAGCGGCAGCAGCAGCTCGCGGGCGCGGCGCAGGGTCAGTTGCGCGGTGGTCTGCATTTCCAGGATGCGCGCGTGGGTGCGCAGCAGCAGGTCGTCGTCCACCAGGTGGCCGAGACGCTGTTGCTCACCGAGCAGGCGCAACAGCACCTGTTCGACGCGATAGACGCCTTGCTCGAAGGCGCCGTCGGCGGCGACCAGCTGGATCATCGGCTCGACATATTCGTCCCAGGTCGCCAGCACCTCGGCATAGCGCTGGCGCAGCGGGATCTGCCGGTCGCTGGTCTTGGCTCGCTCGGCCACGCCGACCAAAGCCTGTTCGTCGTTGGCGAGCTTTTTCAGCACATCGCGCACGCGCATGTCGAGCAGACGCAGTTGGCGGGCCAGGTCCTGGCCGTCGCGGTTGTCGAAGGCTTCCTGAATGTACTTGGCCAGGCGCTCCAAGTGGCGCAAGTAGGCCTCGATTTCCAGGCACAAACCCAGGCGGTGTTCACGCCGTAGGTAGGCGAGAAAGTCGTGGATCTGCGCATTCAGCTCGAAGCGGTTGGGGCTCTTGGCCACTGGAATCAGGATGTCCAGGCGAATCCACTGGTCGAGCAGCGCGGTGATGTCGGTCGGCGTGCCCGCCGGTAGCTGCGCTGCCAACTGGTTACGCAGTTCCACCAGGCTCAGAGTGCCCTGGTCAAAGCGCTCGCACAGCGGCTCCAGCAACGTCCAGTGTTCGGCAAGGGCGCGCAGTACGCGCTTGGGGTCGATCATCACGCGGGAAGGTTCTCGCAACAAAGGGGGCGCAAAAGCCAGAAAAGCGCCGATTGTACTGCATGCGCGGCGTGTTAAAGCAGCCGCAACTGCCGTCGGCTCACTGGTGCGTTGGCCGTGCTGTCCGTGGTGTTACGTGGCTGTGGTAATGGGTAACAGTTGTCAGCGGCAGGGGCGCGGATGGGAAGCGGTTTACTCGACTATGGGTTGGGCGTATCTGTGCGGCTCGCACTTATAGTGCTATCACGGTGCCGAGCCTTTCGGCCTGGTTTTTCCGACTGATAAGGAATGCCCCATGCGTGCGACCTTGCGACCTGTTCTTCGCGCTTTTACCGTGCTGGCTGCCAGTGTTTTGGCGAGCACGGCGCAGGCGCGTCTGGAGCCTATGGCTGACAATGAGTTGTCGGAAGTGGCCGGGCAGGGCTTTATCAATCTGACTACCGATAGCAATGCCGGGATCGATTACACCCGGATCAATCTGGGCCTGAAAGTCGAAACCCAGATGAATATGAATAAGCTGCAGCTTGGACTCTACGGTCGCGCCGGGGAGGCGGCCGGGACGTCGGACATCCTGATCAATAACTTTGCTCTGGGTTCGGTGAATGATGCGACTGGTACGGTCAATCCGTTCATGATCAATGACCCGTTCATCGAGTTGGCCTATTCCGGCAACAAGATTGTTGGTCTACGGGTTGGTTTTGCCGAATCTAAGGGCACGCTGTCCGGGGACATCCAGACCCTTTCGGGCAGTGTGCCCGTACACATTAAGGGCACAGCAAAGCCAGTTCGTGATGCGTCCAGTGGCGGGACGCGTTTTCTGCTCAGTCTTGCCGGCATCTCTGATAGCACGGTAATTGAGGCCGATGCGGAGTTGGTTAATGCGGCGGGTAATCCTGATGCGGTGCGTGGAGTGCTGTCAGGTATGAAAAATGGGGATGTGCTCACTTGCAGCAATAACTGTGGCCTTGGTGGTTTAAGTACGGCTTTGCTGAGTTTGTTTTCTTCCCAGGGCTGCGCAGTTTCGGGAACTACAACTTGCTTCCCTCTGACTCAGTTTCAGTCGCTGCCCGTTGGTAATACAGCCATTACTGACAATGCGGCTACGCAGACGATTGAGGGCGCCGCTCGCGGTTTCTTTATCGCCATGCAGACTCAAGCCGTGTCGTGGAAAGACTTGGACAGCAACACCTTTAAAGAGGCTGTGGCCGGCGCTTATCTGAATATTCCTAAATACCGGGATGCCAACGGCAATCTTGTGGCGCCGATCAATATCAACTTTGACCAGGCCTTTGGCGGCATTCCGCGTGCGGATACCTGCTTTGGTGCCGCGACCAAGGGCTGTTGAGTATGAACCGTGCGCTGTTATTTCTGCTGGCTCTAGGTGCCGTTGGCGCGCGGGCGGAGATGGTTGCTCTGGAAGACAATGAGCTGTCTGGGGTGCAGGGCGCCGGGTTTGGTTTTGTGCTGGAGAACATTCTGCTGGATGCCAACCAAGCCACCATCACCATTAACGACATCACCAATGGCAGCGGGCAGAACGTGCCAATTTCGGTGAAGGAGTTCTACCTGGGGGCCGCCGGCAGTAATAAGGGCGCCAACCTCAACCCGGTGACGACCGGCCGGTTGGCTCATCCCTTCACGCTCAACTTGGCCAAGGGCGAGGATCTGCGCAGTCTGCGTGATGATGGCCAGTGGGTGCAGACCACTCCGAGTAATGTTGCGGTGCTAGAGTTGACGTTTCCTGAGCGGCTGAGCACCGGCGGCAATGCTTGTATCGCCGGTTTTGCTGGCGCCGGAAGCAACTGCTCCAGTCGGGCATCAGAAAAAATCGACATGGGTGTGCGCTTTGATTTTCAGGTCGCCGCGGGCCGCACTGACGTGATCAATATCGACATTGGCGAGTTGGCAATGGACGGCTCATATCTGCGTTTGTGGGGCGACAGTGCGCGGGCGCAGATGGTGGGTGAGGCACGCTTGAATATCTTTGCCAAAACCTTGGAAATCACCTCCTGCGCGACCGGCGCGCTCAACTGCACCTCGGCGGCCGAGCTGGCTGCGCGGACCATCTACCTCACCAACTCCTATGCCAACGTGGCGCTCGGTTACGGCAAGACCCAACCGTTGTTGCTGGATGTCACCAGCAATGGCCAATTTGTTCTGGAACTGCCCAATCCGCTTGCGGGTGCTACCACTGCGGCAGAGCGCAACAGTCGGGCTACCGATTTCTATGCGAATGCACCGCGTACCAATGTGGTGGTGGATAACCTCAATTTTGGCGGCGCCCGCCCCAGCGCTGGAGTGGCGCCTACCGGCGGCTATAACTTCGGCAGCAATGAAATCCGCGGGTTGAGTTTCAACTACCTGAAGGCGACCAGTCATGATCTCTAGGTCCGGCCTGTTGCTGTGCTCATTGCTGGCGGCTACCGCTAAGGCGGAACTGCGCCCGCTGGCAGATGACTCACTGAGCGATGTCAGTGGTCAGGGCGGGGTGTATCTCTCCGGTGAGTTCAGTATCAACAAGGATGGTGGGCCACTCTGGAGTAAACCTGCATCCACCAATGCGGCGACCTGGACGGTCGGCGAGCGCAGCTGTGCTACCAAGGGCTCCAATACACCGGAGAGCTGCGGTATGCGCCTGGCAATACGCTCTGAGGCTGCCGGCGGCTGGTATGTGCTGGACAACATCAAGGGCATTTTCAGCTTTGAGGGCCTGACCCTGCGTACGCGGGTGATCAACAGCGGTTTTGCTGGGGATGGCGCGGGCTTTAATCAGGATGTGCTGGAGTTCGGTTTGCCCAACGAGGTCAAGTTCAAAGACGGCAGTTTTGCCTTTGCCGTGGCCAACCAAGGCGGTTGGCGCAATAGCGCAGGCACCGTCGCCAATGGCGGTGATGCCAGCTACCAGCAGACCAATATTTTCTCGGCCAAGATCGACGGCACCATCCGCATGCAGGGCAATGTCCTGGTGTTTCCTAAAAATTGAAGGGGCTGTCGATGCGTCGCTATCTGCTGCTGTTGCCCTTTGTTCTCTGTCCGACTGCGCAGGCCATGCAAGCCTTGGATGACACCTCATTGTCCGGGGTTAGCGGTCAAGATGGCATCAGCCTGGAAATCGTCGGCGGTGGCTGGAAGGCCGGCAGTGTGAATTACAGCCAGGACGGTCAAACCCTCAGCCTCAAAGATGTTAGCAGTGGCCCGCAAAATGCTGCGCAGGCCTCCACTACGACCGTTGACGTTGTCGGCGATCAGTTGCAAATCGAACACCATGCTGCACCTTCGGTCCTGAGTGTCGGCAACATTGAAATGGCCGGCAGCAGCAATAGTTTTGGCAACTTTCGCGCCTTTTATACCCTTGGTGCCAGCCTCAAACTCAAAGGCGGCGGAGCCACAGGGGTGAGCGGTTTTGCAGTCGATGACAGTACGTTGTCATTGTCGGATGTGACCTTCTATTACCGCGATAACGGCTTCGACTTGATCGTTAAAGGTGCTTCTTTTGACGCCTACCTGAACGATGTTTATCTCGATATCGTCGGCGGCGGTAGCGGCCAGGAAATCAAGCTGGATCTCGGCAGTTCGCGTTTGGTGGCTAACATCGGCGCCATTGGTCTGGACTTGGCGCATGGTGACCCGGTTGTTGGTGTGGCTGTGACGCCCAGTACACCGGACACTCGTGATCCCTCGGCCAGTCGCAGTTTCGGCAAGCTCAACATGGACTTGCGCCTGGGTGGCAGCATCAGCATCGCCAGTGGTGGTGCCAGTGGCGAAGGTTTGCGGATCAAGCCCAATGTGACCATTAGCAACAGCCTGTTCCAGTATCAGGATGAGGGTGTGCTGCGGGCTGAGAACTTTGCCGGCACGCTGAGCAGTACCTCGGGCCTGACCTTCGACCTTGAGCAGGATGGTCTGGGTAGCTATGCCAAGGTGGCCTTCCAAGACCTCAAGCTGAATGCCACGCTGGGGGGCTTGATTATGGGTAATCCGGCCAACCAGAAACTGGGCAGCCTGGCCTTTGATCTTAATTTTATCGATGACGGTCTTAAGCAAAACTGGCTGAAGTTGCGTGCCGGTGGCGACGTCAATTCCGGCTTGAAGGGGCTCAGCGCCGACCTGAGTTGGAACATGGCTAACAGCTCCGTGTCCCTGACCGACAATGGCAACAGCATGTGGTTTAGCGGCTTGCGCACCCATGGCACGGGCCTGTTCACTCTGGACCTGACCAAGAGCTGCGCCGCCGGTATCAGTGCCAGCTGCTATGCCGGCACCCAAAGTGATATGAGTAAGGGTAATTACAACGGCCATTTTGACGGTCTGCGCTTGGGCCTGAACAACGTCAAGGGCAGTTACAGCTTCGATGGCTTACGGGTAGGCAGCGCCACCGCGCCGTTGCAGGGCGGCACCGAGCTGCTGGTGTTGATGGAGATTTTCCCTGCTTATGATTTCACCCTCAATGGCCAGCTGACATTGCAACCGGGCGGCAGCGTTGGCGATGGCGTGCGCTACAACGCCGACTTCTATATCACCGAGGCCAAGGCTGCGATCACTGTTGATGAGACCGGCAAGGGGTTGTGGTTGTCGGGTACAACTTACGACATGCATTATCGCGATGGCTCGCTGGACATCAGCAACGGCGGGGTTGAGCTGCGCAAGGGCACCTACTGGTCGAAGCTGGATGTGGCCGATGTGCGTTGGGGCGATCGCAATACCGGCACTAGCCTCGGGCGCTTGGTGCTCAAGCGCTATGAGCAAGGCTCGACCCTGGCTCTTAGCTCCGGTGGTGCTGGCGCCTTGTGCGTGGGCGGCAGTGGCGCCACCGCCAGTGCATGCTCTGCTGCGGGCGGGCGCTGGGAAGACCGCGGCAACGAAGGCGTATCGGTCAAGCTGAAGAATGTATTTGTGCGCGATGGCAGCATCGAAAGCTCCAGCAATGGTGTTGCCACCGATGAGAAGCGTAATCAGCTGATCTGGGAAACCAACCGCACGGTCGACGGTAACGGTAAATCGATCAACGGTACGGGCAGTCAACTGGTGCTGGACAACTTCTCCACATCCGATGGCAATCCCAATGACCCGAACGCCAACACCTACGGTTTTAATGCCGACCTCAATCTGGACGTAGCACCGACCAAGGTTAAGGTGAAAACGGGGCCTAACGCGGGCACACAAGTGACTCCCGATCCGCTGGGCTTTGCCGTAAACGGCCGAGTGCACTTCAAGGAAGTTAACGTCGATCGCCTGCAGAACGTCCATCCAGTTGGCGGTGCCGTTACGGCCATTTATGGCATCAAGGCACAGAACGCCGACATTCGCGCCAACCTCACGGCCACGCCGATCAACTGATCGTCATCCCTCTGTCATCCGTGCCGGGCATCCTGCCCGGCGTTAACGGATCGATTACGCCGCTCTGCAAACTTGTATTTAGTCCTGTGAGCTGGCGTCACCTGCGGTCACCTGACCTACGAAATATCCCCGTTGCTCTTTCGGTATGGGGCGGTTGCCGGCACAATTCGCCTCCACTTTTTTACGGGGACCGGCATTGCCGGTTTCCTGCCGGCTGACTTTGCATGGGCATCCAGATGATCAAGACGCCGTACTACCTTATCGATAAGCAGAAGCTGTTGGTCAATCTGCAGAAGATCGCCTACGTACGTGAGCAGTCCGGCGCCAAAGCTCTGCTGGCGCTCAAGTGCTTTGCCACCTGGTCGGTGTTCGACCTGATGGAGCAATACATGGACGGCACCACTTCGTCGTCGCTGTATGAGCTCAAGCTGGGGCGGCAGAAGTTTAGCGGCGAGACCCATGCCTATAGCGTGGCGTGGGCCGATGATGAAATCGAAGAAATGGTCGCCAACTGCGACAAGATCATCTTCAACTCCATTGGTCAGCTTGAGCGTTTCGCCGCTGACACCGAAGGCACCACTCGCGGTCTGCGGGTCAATCCGCAGGTGAGCAGCTCCGATTACCTGCTGGCTGACCCGGCCCGTCCGTTCAGCCGCCTGGGCGAGTGGGACGCGGAAAAGATTGCCGCTGTGATGGATAAGATCAGCGGCTTTATGTTCCACAACAACTGTGAGAACGGCAGTTTCGAGCTGTTCGACCAGATGCTCACCACCATCGAAGAGCGCTTCGGTCATCTGCTGCACCAAGTGCAGTGGGTCAGCCTGGGGGGCGGCATTCACTTCACCGGCGAAGGCTATCCACTCGACCAGTTCTGCGCGCGCCTCAAGGCGTTCTCTCAGACCTACGGCGTGCAGGTTTACCTGGAACCGGGCGAGGCTGCGATCACCCTGAGTTCCTCGCTGGAAGTCACGGTGCTCGACACCCTTTATAACGGCAAGCACCTGGCTGTAGTCGACAGCTCCATCGAAGCGCACATGCTCGATCTGTTGATCTACCGCCTCAACGCCAAGATGGAACCCTGCGACGGCGAACACACCTACATGGTGTGCGGTAAATCCTGCCTGGCCGGCGACATCTTTGGTGAGTACCAATTCGATCGTCCGCTGACCATCGGCGATCGCCTGTCGTTTATCGACGCAGCGGGTTACACCATGGTCAAAAAGAACTGGTTTAACGGCCTGAAAATGCCGGCCATTGCAGTACGACAACTCGACGGCAGCGTCGAGCTGGTTCGTGAGTTTGGCTTTGATGATTACTTGTCGAGCCTCAGCTGATCCGTAGGGTGGACGGCGCTTTTCCGTCCACCACTAGGCAATCGCGCAGGTGGATGAAAGCAGCACCATCCACCCTGTGTATTTGTAAAACCGCAACACCTGTCTCTTAAGCGCAGTACCCAGGAGGTGAAACAATTGAAGAAGAATGTTCTGATCATTGGTGCAGGAGGTGTCGCCAAGGTGGTGGCCCACAAGTGCGCGCAGCACAACGACGAACTCGGTCGTATTGCTATCGCGTCGCGCAACATCTCCAAATGCCAGGCCATCATCGACAGCGTAAAGGCTAAAGGCAGCTTGAAGCAGCCGGCCGAGATTCAGGCGTTTGCCCTGAATGCGCTGGATATCGAAGCAACCAAAGCGCTGATCCGTGCGACCGAATCGCAGATCGTGATCAACGTCGGCTCGTCCTTTCTCAACATGTCAGTGCTGCGTGCCTGCATCGAGACTGGCGCGGCCTATCTGGACACCGCCATCCACGAAGAGCCGGGCAAGGTCTGCGAAACGCCACCTTGGTACGGTAACTACGAGTGGAAGCACCTGGCCGAATGCCAGGAGCGTGGCATCACCGCGATCCTTGGCGTCGGTTTCGACCCAGGCGTGGTCAATGCGTGGGCCGCACTCGCCCAGCAACAGTATTTCGATCAGATCGACTCGATCGACATTCTCGACGTCAATGCTGGGTCCCATGGCAAGTATTTCGCCACCAATTTTGACCCGGAAATCAACTTCCGCGAATTCACCGGGCAGGTGTGGAGCTGGCAGAACAGCCAGTGGACCAGCAACACCATGTTCGAAGTCAAGCGCACCGACGATTTGCCCGTGGTTGGCGAGCAGGACCTGTACCTGACCGGCCACGACGAAGTGCATTCGTTGTCGAAGAACCTGAATGTGCCCAACGTGCGCTTCTGGATGAGCTTCGGCGCTCACTACATCAACGTCTTCACCGTGCTGAAGAGCCTTGGTTTGCTCTCCGAGCAGCCAGTCACCACTGCCGAAGGGCTGCAAGTGGTGCCGTTGAAAGTGGTCAAGGCTGTGCTACCCGATCCGTCCTCGTTGGCGCCGGGTTACAGCGGCAAGACCTGCATCGGCGATCTGGTCAAAGGCAGCAAGGATGGCAAGCCGGCTGAGTTGTTTATCTACAACGTCGCCGACCACGCCGAAGCCTATGCCGAGACCGATAGCCAGGGTATTTCATACACCGCCGGTGTACCGCCGGTAGCTGCTGCCTTGCTGGTCGCTCGCGGCGAGTGGGATGCCCTGCGCATGGTCAACGTCGAAGAGCTGCCGGCCGAGCCGTTCCTCAAGTTGCTCGACGTCATGGGCTTGCCGACCCGGATTAAGGACGCCCACGGCGACCGTCCCTGGGATCAGGCGCTCTGATCTGGCGTAGGGTGGAAAACCGCGAAGCGTTTTCCACCGTTGGTCGTCTGTGAACAACTGGTGGTGGATGTAAAGAGCGACATCCACCCTACATGCTCGATCAGACCGTAGGATGGGTTGAACGAAGCGATACCCATCAGCGCTAAAGGCTCTATCCAAGCACAACGCCCGCCATTTTGGTGGGCGTTGTGCTTTCTGGGATGTGGGCGGGGCTTTAGCCGCGACGGCGCGCCGCGCTTCCCGCCCGCGACATTTCACGCGACAATCAACCTTTATCGACACAGGCTCCAATGCCGGGCCTGTGCTTCTGCGCATCCGTGAGGAACCCAGCATGAGCAGCAACGACCGCGTCATTATTTTCGATACCACTTTGCGCGATGGCGAGCAGAGCCCCGGTGCGTCCATGACCGGCGAAGAAAAGCTGCGCATCGCCAAGGCCCTGGAGCGTATGCGTGTCGACGTGATCGAGGCGGGCTTTGCCATCGCCAGCCCTGGCGACTTTGCGGCGGTCAAGGCGATTGCCGACAACATCAAAGACAGCACCGTTTGCAGCCTGTCGCGGGCCCTGGATGCGGATATCGAGCGTGCCGCCGAAGCCCTCAAGGGCGCCAACTCCGGGCGCATCCACACCTTTATCGCCACCAGCCCGATCCACATGCAGTACAAGCTGCGCATGCAGCCGGACCAGGTGGTGGCCCAGGCTGTGCACGCGGTGAAGCACGCCCGCAACCTTTGCAGCGATGTCGAGTTCTCCTGCGAGGACGCGGGTCGTTCGGAGATCGACTTCCTCTGCCGCATCATCGAGGCGGCCATCGACGCTGGCGCGCGCACCATCAACATCCCCGACACTGTGGGTTATGCCATCCCGCACCAGTACGCGGAGATGATTGCGCAACTGCTCAATCGTGTGCCGAATGCCGATAAAGCGGTGTTCTCTGTGCATTGTCACAACGACCTGGGTCTGGCCGTGGCCAACTCCTTGGCCGCCGTGGTTGCTGGCGCCCGCCAGGTTGAGTGCACCATCAACGGTCTTGGCGAGCGGGCAGGCAACGCCGCGCTGGAAGAGATCGTCATGGCGATCAAGACCCGTGAAGACCTGCTCGGCGTACACACCCGCATCGACACCCCGCACATCCTCAGCGCCTCGCGCCTGGTGTCGGGTATCACCGGTTTTCCGGTGCAGCCGAACAAGGCCATCGTCGGTGCCAACGCCTTCGCCCATGAGTCGGGTATCCACCAGGACGGCGTCCTCAAGCACCGCGAAACCTACGAAATCATGTCCGCCGAATCAGTGGGCTGGAACGCCAACAAGATGGTCATGGGCAAACACTCCGGCCGCGCCGCCTTCCGCGCGCGCCTCGACGAGTTGGGCATCGCCCTGGCCGGTGAGAGCGAACTGAACGCTGCCTTTGCCCGCTTCAAGGCGCTGGCCGACAAGAAGCACGAGATCTTCGACGAAGACCTGCAGGCCCTGGTGTCCGACACCTTGAGCGATGAAACCCCCGAGCACTTCAAACTGGTGTGCCTGGAAGTGGCGTCGAAAACCGGCGAAGTGCCGGAAGCCAAGATCGTCCTCAGTGTTGATGGCCGCGAGCAGCATGCCGAGTCCCAGGGCTCTGGCCCGGTGGATGCGACCTTCAAGGCCATTGAATCGATCGCCAGCTCCTCCGCCAGCCTGCAGCTGTATTCGGTCAACGCCATCACCCAGGGCACTGATTCCCAGGGTGAGGTCACCGTGCGTTTGGAAAAAGCCGGGCGCATCGTCAATGGCAATGGTGCCGACACCGACATCCTGGTGGCGTCGGCCAAGGCCTATATCAACGCCCTTAACCTGATGCAGGCCAGCGCCGCCAAAGCCCATCCGCAAGTGGCTGACATTTGATCGACGAAGCTCGCCGGCGCCTGTACCTCAGCGCCATGCAGGTAGCCAACTGGCTGCCACGGGTGACCCTGCCGTTTGCTGCACCGGCGCGGCCGCTGTGGCAGCCTGAGGCTGAAGAGCCTGCTCTGGCTGAGGTGCTGCTTGAGTCGCCGCCGGTTGGTGATGAGCCGCCACCGCTGGGCTCGGTCGCGCCGGTTGCGGCTTTACCGAGTGCGCCGCGGCCGCGCGTTGAGGTGCCGCGTCTAGCGGCCCAGGCCCGCCAGGCGGCGGTTGCCGACGCCGCGAACGAAGCCGAGGCGCCAGCTGCCAAGGTCAAAGCGCTGCCACCGCCACGGTTCAGCCTGCAACTGCTGCGCGCCGGCAGTTGTGCGCTGCTGGTCGAGTTGCCCAATGGCGAAGCCTTCAGTCGCCGCGATCCGGCCTATCTACTGCTGCGTGATCTGCTGCGCGCCGCCGGCCTGCCGGACAGTCCGCAGTTGATCGGTGAGCCGGTGCGCTGGCCGCTGTTGTCCCGTGGCAGCCTGGAGCAAGGGCCGCAGGCGGCGCTGGAGTACGTGCAGAGCTTCGTCGCCGCGCGCCTGGAAGAGCAGGGCTGTTGTGTCTGCCTGTGGCTGCTCGGCGAGTCGGCCATTCGTTTTGCCGGCGAGGGCGATGCCGAGGCCTATAACCGCGAGCTGCAAATTGACGGGCTGGGTTCGGCCTGGGCCATGCCCGGGCTGGAGCTGCTAATGGATGAACCTCACCGCAAGGCCGAGCTGTGGCAGGCCATGCGCCGCCTGATGCCGCGCTGGAAAAGCACAGAATGAGCGATGCCGTAACCTTCCGGCGGATGACCGCCGGCGATCTCGATGCCGTACTGAAAATTGAATATGCCGCCTTCAGCCATCCCTGGACCCGCGGGATCTTTCAGGACAGCCTGAATTCCTACGACTGCTGGGTGATGTTCGAAGGCGAGCAGCAGGTCGGCCACGGGGTGATCAATGTGATCATCGACGAAGCGCACCTGCTCAATATCACCGTCAAGGCCGAGAGCCAGGGCCGTGGCCTCGGCCTGCTGCTGCTGGAGCGTCTGATGCAACGTGCTCTGGAGCTGAAAGCCGGCGAGTGCTTCCTCGAAGTGCGCGCCAGCAACCAGTCGGCCTATCGGCTGTACGAGCGCTACGGCTTCAATGAAGTCGGCCGCCGCCGCGATTACTACCCCGCCGTCGGTGGCCGTGAAGACGCCCTGGTGATGGCCTGTACCCTGCTGGATTGAGCCTGATCCAAGACTGAGGTTTTACCGTGGCCCATGACGTGTACGGTGACCCCGATGGGCAGCCGGTGGTGTATCTGCATGGCACGCCTGGTGCAGCCAGTGAGGCCGAGTTTCTCGCTGCTGCGGCCAAGGCCAATGGTCTGTGCATTCTGGCCCTGGCCCGTGAGCAGGTGGCGGGTGACAGCAGCGAAGCCTATCTGCGCCAGCTGACCGCCGAGGTTGTGCAGTTGGTGGGTGAGCGGCCGCTGCACCTGATTGGCTTTTCCATTGGTGCCAGCCTGGCCCTGCGCATCGCCGCGCGCTTGCCAACTCCAGCGGCCGGCGTGTGGCTGGTGTCTGCCGCTGCGCCACTTGAGCTGCCGGGCAGTCTGGATGGCATTGGCGCGGGTCGTTACACCTTTGCCCTGGCGCGCCAATACCCGCGTCTGTTTGCCGGGTTGGCGGCGTATCAGGGGTGGCTTGGTCGGCATTTTCCTGCGGCGTTGCTGGGCATGCTGTTTCAAGGCGCTCAGGGCGCGGATGCCTCGTTGCTGGGTGAGGCGGCGCATAAGGCGCAGTTGCTGCGTATCCAGCGGCAGGGCTTTGCCCGCGGTGCTGCGGCCTATGTGCGTGATGTGCAGGCTTACGTGCAGCCCTGGGCTGAGTGCCTGGCCGAGGTACGCGCGCCTGTGCAGCTTTGGCATGGCGAACTGGATAACTGGGCCCCGCCCGGCATGCCGCGCAATTTGTTGGCAGCGCTGGTGACGAGCGAGTTGCACGAGCTACCGGGCTTGTCCCATTACAGTTGTCTGCTGGCAGCCAGCGCGCCGTTATGCGCCCAAGTGGCGGCCAGTTTGGCGCGCGCTGAGGCGCGCCGCTGACTCTGTAACAGGCTGTGACGCCAGCCACATCAGGCTTGTCAAAGCACACGCGCGGGCCTTAGGGTGCCCATCGGTTTTAGGGGAGCATGCGGTATGAAAGATCTGGAGCACCTGTTCGAGAACAATGAGCGCTGGGCTGAAGCCATCAAGGAAGAAGATCCGGCATTTTTCGAGAAACTGGCCCAGCAGCAGGCTCCCGAGTACCTGTGGATCGGTTGCTCCGATGCGCGGGTGCCGGCCAACGAGATTGTCGGTCTGTTGCCCGGCGACTTGTTCGTTCATCGCAACGTCGCCAACGTGGTGCTGCACACCGACCTCAACTGCCTGTCGGTGATCCAGTACGCGGTCGATGTGCTCAAGGTCAAACACATCCTGGTCACCGGCCACTACGGCTGCGGCGGTGTGCGCGCGGCCATGCAGGACACCCAGTTCGGCCTGATCGACGGCTGGCTGCGAACCATCCGGGACCTCTACTACGAGCAGCGCGAACACATCGCCAAGTTCGCCACCGAGGAAGAGCGGGTCGATCGCCTGTGTGAGCTGAACGTCATCCATCAGGTGGCCAACGTCAGCCACACCACCATCGTGCAGAACGCCTGGCACCGTGGTCAGTCACTGTCGGTGCATGGCTGCATCTATGGCATCAAGGACGGTCGCTGGAAGAACCTCAACGTTACCGTCAGTGGCCTGGAGCAGTTGCCGGCCCATTACCGCCTGCGTCCGCTCGGGTTGTCCTGATGCCGCATGCCGCCCTGCTGGCATGGGCGGGGCTGGCGCTGGCCAGCCTGTTCTGGGCCGGCAACTCGCTGGTGGCGCGGGCCTTTGTGGCGGAAATTCCACCTTTCAGTCTGGCGTTCTGGCGCTGGAGCGTGGCTTTGCTGATTCTCCTGCCGCTGGTCGGACCGTCGTTGTGGCGCGAGCGTGAGACCCTGCGCCGTGCCGGCTGGCGCTTGTGGCTGGCCGCGTTGCTGGCGATCAGCCTATACAACTGCCTGCTCTACAGTGCTGCGCAAACCACCGCTGCAATCAATATCAGCCTGGTCAGCACCTGCCTGCCGCTGGCGACTTTTATCGGCGCTGGCCTGTTACTCGGCCAATGGCCCAGCCGCCGCGCCTGGCTCGGCTTGCTGCTGGCCATGGCTGGGTTGCTTTGGCTGATTGGGCGGGGCGACTGGGCGGTGCTTGGCGGCCTGTCCTTCGCTCAGGGCGACCTGCTGATGCTGCTGGCGACCCTCGACTGGGCGCTGTACTCGCTGTTGTTGCGGCGCTGGCAGGCGTACTTTCAGTTGCCGCCCCTGACCCTGCTGGGCGCGCTGGTGCTGCTGGGCACCCTGATGCTGACGCCGTTGTATGCCTATGACCTGTGGCGCGGTGCGCGTTTTGCCGCCAGCCCAGCCAACCTGCTGGCGATCCTCTATACCGCGCTCTGTGCCTCGGTGCTGGCCTATCACCTCTGGAACCTTGGCGTACGTGAGTTGGGCGCTTCGCGAGCAGCCATGAGCAATTACCTGATGCCGGTGTTCACCGCCTTGCTCGGTTGGTGTCTGCTCGGCGAAGGCTTGCAGGCCTATCACTGGGCCGGCGGAGCCTTGATTCTTAGCGGCCTGCTGCTGGCTGGCCGCGTGCAGGAGCCTCGACCATGAGTCATTCACTCTGTGTTATCGCCGGTGACGGCATCGGCCCGGAAGTGCTGCCGGCCGCCGTGGCGGTGCTGGAGAAACTCCTGCCGGATGTGCGCGTGCAGGAAGCCGAGGCCGGCTGGGACTGTTTCGTCCGCCGCGGAACGGCGGTGCCGGACTCCACGCTGGCGTGCATGAGCGCCTGCGGTGCTGGCCTGTTTGGCGCTGTGTCGTCGCCCAGCCGGCGAGTTGAGGGCTATCGCAGTGCCATCCTGACCTTGCGTCAGCGCTTGGGCCTCAACGTCAACCTGCGCCCGGTGCGCAGTTGGCCGGCGGTATCACCCAAGGCCGGGGTGGATTTGCTGATTTTGCGCGAGAACAGCGAAGGCCTGTACAGCGGTCGCGAACACTGGGAGAGCCCCGAGGTGGCGATTGCCGAGCGGGTCATCAGTCGCGCGGCCAGCCAGCGTTTGGCTCACTGCGCCGTGGAAGTGGCCCAGGCCCGTGGCGCGCGGCGGATTACCCTGGTGCACAAGGCCAATGTCTTGCCACTGACGTGCGGGCTGTTTCGCGACAGCTGCCGTGAGGTGCTGGAGGCAGAAGGTTTTGGTGCCCAGCTGGATGAACGGCTGGTGGACGTCGCTGCCCTGCAACTGGTGCAGAGCCCGGAGGCCTTCGACCTGATCGTCACCAGCAACCTGTTTGGCGACATCCTCTCCGATCTGGCCTGCCACTGGAGTGGCGGCCTCGGCCTTGCGCCGTCGCTGAACTGGGGCTCGGGCCTGGCCCTGGCCGAGCCTGTGCATGGCAGTGCCCCGGACATCGTCGGCAGCGGTCGCGCTAACCCGCTGGCGGCGATCCTCAGCGCCGCCTTGCTGCTGCGTTACCAATGGCATGAGGGCGCGCTGGCAACGCGCATCGAAGACGCCGTGCACACATTTCTGGCCCACGAAGGTCATTGCGACTTTGGTACTGAAACCACCCGTGTGGTGACACAGGGTGTGCTGGCGCTGCTCTAGCCCGGCGGCCGCAGACCTTATCCCGTGAAGAGAATCGCTATGTGTAAACCCTCCGCCCCCGCCGAACAGCCCGACACAACCTCCAGTCGCGCGGTCTTCCATCAGCAGCACCAGGCCCGCGCCGAGGCCGAAGCCCAGCGGCTGCTGGCGGCCAAAACGCAATTGGGTGGGCGCTGGCTGGCCTGGGTGGCGAGCGAGTTGTATGCCCTGACGCCGTCGAGCTACGCCCAGATGGTTCGCCGCGAGTTGCAACGCCTGAGCGCCTGACCCGGCGAGGCTGGCGCGCTGCGATGCGCTCAGGCGTAGGTGTTGATCCCGCCCTTGGCCTGCAGCCAGTCACGGTAGGTGCTCAGCGAGTCGGTTTGCTCTTTGCCGTTGCTACCGCTGAACGTCAGGCGCGCATCCAGGTCTTTGTCGAGCATCTTGTCGACCTGGGCGAGCAAGCGGGCCGCATCATCGCGATCGAGATTGGCCACATCCGGCAGTTGCATGGCCTTGCTGGTGTTCTGGCTCGAGGTGCTAGTCGCCTGGCTTGCATTGGTTTTAGCCATGGCGCTGAACAGGCCAGCGCGGTGCTGGTTAGTCAGCGAGGCGGCGTACTTCTTCAGCTCGCCGATGGGGTCCTGCGGGGCTTTAGTGGTCTGGCTGTTCTGCTGGCTTGTGGCGCTTTCCGCCGGCTTGCTGCTCGGCGTCATGTAGCTGGAGGGTAGAAAGCGCGCGGCAATACTGGTCATGTGGGTATCGTCCTGATCCGTCAATGCCTGGCTCATTGCAGGTTTCACGCCAGTCGCCTAGGCCCGCCAGGAGTAGCCTGCAGGGCTGTCTTGGAGCCCGCGTGCGGCAGGTGCTTACCAGGAAAGGGCAATCTCTTGCCGGTCAGTCGCCGCTGAATTTGTGTTCTGGTTGGCGTTAACAATGCTCGCTCGTGCAGTACCTACCACTTTTGCGACGGCCATCCCGTGCCGATCAAGGCAAAGTGCCACTAGCTATGGCAGTATGCGCACAACAAGGTTGTTTCACCGTTAATGCTCGGACGCCTGGATTGTTTGCGGCTGCGTGGCTGCTTCGGAGTCTTGATGTACAAGCTGTGCTTTTATGTACCTGACAGTCATGTGGAAGCGGTCAAACAGTCGGTGTTTGCTGCCGGTGGCGGGCGGGTTGGCGGATATGACAGCTGCGCCTGGCAGGTGTTGGGGCAGGGCCAGTTTCGTCCGCTGGCCGGTAGTCAGCCATTTCTCGGCAGCCAGGGTGTGCTGGAAGTCGTGGCGGAGTGGAAGGTTGAAATGGTGGTGGCGGATGAGCTGATCCATGCGGCGGTCAAGGCCCTGCGTCAGAGCCATCCGTATGAAACTCCTGCGTTCGAGGTGTGGCGTCTGTCGGATTTGTTGCTGTAGCTCTGCCCAAATAAATAAGGCGCCCGCGGGCGCCTTTTTGCTGTCTGTTGCAACGGCTTAGGGGCGGATCTCGATCAGCGTGCCGTCTTTCACCAGGTTCCAGACTTCACGCATGTCGGTGTTGCTCATGGCGATGCAGCCGTTGGTCCAGTCCAGGGTCTTGAAGTACCACTCCGGGTATTCCTCGTCGACCGGGGTGCCGTGAATCATGATCATGCTCCCGGCGGAAACGCCCTGCTTGGCGGCCTGGGCCTTGTCGCGGCTGTTGGGGTAGGAAATGTGCATGGCCAGGTTGTAGTTCTCGCTGGTCTTGCGCCAGTCGAGCCAATAGAAACCTTCCGGCGTGCGTTTGTCGCCTTCACGCATTTTTGCGCCCTTGGGCTGCTTGCCCAGGGAGATGCGATAGCTTTTCAGGGTTTGCCCGTGGCTGATCAGGTGCAGCTGGCGGGTGGCCTTGACCACCAGCACCTTGTCGATGGTTTTACCGCTCAGAGCTGGCGTGGCGTTAGCGTGGGAGAGAGTGGCTATGGAGAGGCAGAGTACGGCGAACAACCAACGCATTAGAGCAATTTCCCGGATCTTGGGACCGTCAGGCGGTCAGGCTTTCTTGTGGTGCGCGCGCAAGGCCGCCAGCGGCTCGTTGCGTACCGGAAAGTGTTGAGTGGCCCGGTCAGCGAAGTAGCATTCTAAAGTACGGCCGATGGTCGGGAAAGCCAGCTCTGACCAGGGGATCTGCTGCTCGTCGAACAGGCGCACCTCCAGGCTCTCTTCGCCGGCGGCAAAGTCCAGGTCCGCCAGTTCGGCGCGAAACAGCATGTACACCTGATTGATATGGGGCAGATCGAACAGGGTGTAGAGGTGCATGCCGTGCACACGGGCGCAGGCTTCCTCCAGGGTTTCGCGGGCGGCGGCCTGTTCCAGGGTTTCGCCGTTTTCCATAAAGCCGGCGGGCAGGGTCCAGAAACCAAGGCGCGGCTCAATGGCGCGTCGGCACAGCAGCACCTGCTCGCCCCACACTGGCAGGCAGCCGGCGATAATGCGCGGGTTCTGGTAGTGGATGGTCTGGCACTGTGGGCAAACAAAGCGCAGGCGATTGTCGCCTTCGGGGATGCGCTGCTCGACGGGGCTGGCGCACTGGCTGCAGAATTTCATGGTGGCTCCAGGCCGTGTCAGGCGGGCCAGCAACCGCTGGCCCGCTTAATAACGAAGTGACTGCGCGCTGCTGGGCCGGGGCTTGGGCAGCGTGCATCTTCGTGCCATGATGCCAGAGATAATTAACCACCGAGAACGTCTGATGCTGGATGACCTGCTTCGTCGCGTGCAGGCCTACACACCCCTGATGCTGGGGGTTGGCGCTGGCTTGCCGGAGGCGGCCGTGCTGGTGCCGATCACCCGCAGTGCTGAGCCTGAATTAGTCCTGACCTTGCGCGCCGATGGCTTGTCCACCCATGGCGGCGAGGTGGCGTTTCCCGGTGGCCGGCGCGACCCGGAAGATCTCGACCTGATCGGCACGGCGCTGCGCGAGGCGCACGAGGAAATCGGCTTGCCGCCTGGCTTGGTGGAGGTGCTGGGGCCATTGAGCACCCTGGTGTCGCGGCACGGGATTCAGGTCACGCCCTATGTCGGTTTTGTTCCGGACTTTGTTGAGTACCAACCCAATGATGGTGAGATTGCCGCGGTGTTTTCCGTGCCCTTGGCGTTCTTCCTCGACGATCCGCGCGAGACCACGCACCGCATCGATTACCTGGGCAAGAGTTGGTACGTACCCAGTTACCGCTACGGCGAGTACAAGATCTGGGGGCTGACGGCGATCATGGTGGTCGAGTTGATCAATCTGCTCTACGACGCTGGCATCGAGCTGCATACGCCGCCGGCTTCTTTTATCCATCTGCGCTGACCGGCGCTGCTGGTCTTAACCCGCACTGAGGGCAATGGCATGAAATACCGTTTGGGCGACGCCCGCGTTGAAACCCATCCTGACAGCTGGGTGGCGCCGAATGCCACGCTGGTGGGCAAGGTCAAGTTGGAGGCTGGCGCCAGCGTGTGGTTCAACGCCGTGCTGCGCGGTGACAACGAGCTGATTCATATCGGCGAAAACAGCAACGTCCAAGACGGTACGGTGATGCACACCGACATGGGCTTCCCGCTGACCTTGGGCAAGGGCGTGACCATCGGCCACAACGTTATGTTGCACGGCTGCACGGTGGGCGATTACAGCCTGATCGGCATCAATGCGGTGGTGCTCAACGGCGCCAAGATCGGCAAGAACTGCATCATCGGCGCCAATGCGCTGATTCCCGAAGGCAAGGAAATCCCTGATGGCTGTCTGGTCGTTGGTTCGCCCGGCAAGGTGGTGCGCGAGCTGACCGAGCCGCAGAAGAAGATGCTCGAAGCCAGCGCCGCCCACTATGTGCACAACGCCAAGCGTTATGCCCGCGACCTGCAGGAACAAACAGACTGATGAACACAGAAACACCCGTGGCCTCGCCCTGCGTGCATGTCTGTGCGCTGGATGAGGCGGATATTTGCATCGGCTGCCAGCGCAGCGCCGCGGAAATAACCCGTTGGGGGCGCATGGACAATGCCGAGCGCCGTCAGGTGCTGCTGCGCTGTACCGAGCGTGCGCGGGCGCAAGGACAGTTACTAACCGTTACCCGGTAATTTTCACTTTTTGAGGAATGACCATGCCCCGTATTGGCACGCCGCTGTCGTCCAGCGCCACCCGTGTATTGCTCTGTGGCTCGGGTGAGCTGGGCAAGGAAGTGGTGATCGAGTTGCAGCGCCTGGGCGTTGAAGTGATTGCCGTGGACCGCTACGCCGATGCGCCGGCCATGCAGGTGGCGCACCGTCATCACGTGATCAATATGCTCGACGGCGCCGCCTTGCGCGCGGTGATCGAGTTGGAACAGCCCCATTACATCGTTCCCGAGATCGAGGCGATTGCCACTGCGACTCTGGTGGAGCTGGAGGCCGAAGGTTTTACCGTGATCCCTAGCGCTCGCGCCGCGCAGCTGACCATGAATCGCGAGGGTATTCGTCGCCTGGCGGCTGAAGAGCTGGGCCTACCGACCTCTCCCTATGAGTTTGCCGACACTCTGGAGGCTTACACTGCGGCAGTGGGGCGCATTGGTTATCCATGCGTGGTCAAGCCGATCATGAGTTCGTCCGGCAAGGGCCAGTCGCTGCTGAAAAGCACTGCCGATCTGCAAGCCGCCTGGGATTACGCCCAGGAAGGCGGGCGCGCCGGCAAGGGCCGGGTGATCGTTGAGGGCTTTATCGACTTCGACTACGAAATCACCTTGCTAACCGTGCGCCATGCTGGCGGCACTACCTTCTGCGCGCCGGTCGGCCACCGTCAGGTCAAGGGCGACTATCACGAGTCCTGGCAGCCCCAGGCCATGAGTCCGAAGGCCCTGGCCGAATCCGAGCGGGTGGCGCGGGCGGTCACCGAGGCATTGGGTGGTCGAGGCCTGTTTGGCGTTGAGTTGTTCGTCAAGGGCGATCAGGTGTGGTTCAGCGAAGTGTCGCCGCGCCCCCATGACACCGGTCTGGTGACCCTGATTTCTCAGGAGCTGTCGGAGTTCGCCTTGCATGCGCGGGCGATTCTCGGCCTGCCAATCCCGGCCATTCGCCAGCTCGGGCCGTCGGCCTCAGCGGTGATTCTGGTGGACGGTGAGTCGCGGCAGGTCAGCTTTGGCAATCTGGCCGCGGCCCTGAGTGAAGCGGACACGGCCTTGCGCCTGTTTGGCAAGCCGCAAGTGTCTGGTCAGCGGCGCATGGGGGTGGCCCTGGCGCGCGATGAGTCGATCGAGGCGGCGCGGGCCAAAGCGTTGCGCGCGGCCCAGGCGGTCAGCGTCAACCTGTGATGCGCGTTCGGCTGTGGGGCTGGTGGCTGCTGGCGCTGCCACTGTTGCCAATTTTGCTACCAATGGCGATTTATACCCGGCGCACAGCCCTGCGCTTGCCTGAAGCCGAAGGCCCGCAACACGGCTTGAGTGGTGCGGTGCTGGCCGGTACGCCATTGCGACTGCTGCTATTGGGGGAGTCGACGGTGGCCGGAGTAGGGGTCGATTGTCAGGAACAAGCGCTGGCGGGCCAGCTGGCGTTGGCGCTGGTTGAGCAGCAGCACTGTGCGGTGGCCTGGCAGGCTTGTGGCGAGAACGGCATTACCGTGGCGCAGGCGCAGCAGCGTTTGTTGCCGCAGGGTTTGGCGGCGCCGGTGGACCTGGTGCTGTTGGTCTTTGGCGTCAACGACACGACCCATCTCAGCTCTCTGCGTGCCTGGCGTCAAGCGCTGGAGCAGATGACCCAGGCATTACAGGCCCATGGCGCGCAGGTGGCCTTTACCAGTGTGCCGCCGTTGCAGCACTTTGCTGCCTTGCCGTGGTTACTGCGACAGGTGTTGGGGCTGCGCGGCGCGCTGCTGGATTGGCATTTGCGCCGACTGGCCGAGCAGTTAGGCGCTCGGCATTGTGTTGTCGAGCTGGAGTTTGCCCGCGAGTTTCTGGCTATCGACGGCTATCACCCGTCGGCGCTGGGCTATCGCGTCTGGGCGCAAGGCCTGGCGGCGCAGCTCAAGCCTCTGCTGGCACCGTTGGCTTGAGGCTGGTGGGCCAGATGCGCACGCTCTTTACCCGATTTTCCGCCAGTTGCAGAACTTCTAGGCGGTAGGGGCCGATCTTCAGGCACACGCTGCTGTCGGGCAGGTTTTCCAGGGCTTCGGTGATCAGGCCGTTGAGGGTCTTGGGGCCGTCGCAGGGCAGGTGCCAATCCAGGGCCTTGTTGATCTCGCGGATGTTGGCGGCGCCGTCGATAATCTGCGTGCCGTCGGCCTGGGGGTGAATCTCCGGGCTGTGGGCCAGGTCCTGATGGTTAAAGTCGCCGACGATCTCTTCCAGAATATCTTCCAGGGTGACGATGCCCAGGGCTTCGCCGTATTCATCGACGACGATGCCAATCCGCCGCTTCTGCTTCTGGAAGTTGATCAGTTGGGTGGAGAGTGGCGTGCTTTCCGGGATGAAGTAGGGTTCCAGGCAGGCGCCCAGCAGCGACTCGTACGTCAGCTGGTCATGGGTCAGCAGGCTGGCGATCTGGCGCATGTGCACCACGCCTTCAATCTGGTTGATGTCGTTGCGAAACACCGGTAAGCGCGTGTGATTGGTGGTGCGCAATTGGGCGGTGATCTGTTCCAGGCTGTCGTCGAGGTCGATGCCGATCACCTCGTTGCGCGGGATCATGATGTCGTTGACCGTAATATTGTCCAGGTCAAGGATGCCCAGCAGCATGTTCTGCCGATTGAGGGGCAGGGCGTGCTCAGACTCGCGCACCACGCTGCGTAACTCCTCAGTGGTCAGACTGTCGTTGCGCTTGCTGGTGGGGTCGATGCCGAGCAGACGCAGCAGGCCGTTGCTGATCCAGCCCAACAGCAGTACCAGTGGGTAAAACAGCTTGAGCAGTACGCTCAGCGGCAGGCTTAGGGGGTAGGCGACGGCCTCCGGGCGCAGGGCGGCCAGGGTCTTAGGGGTGATCTCGCCGAAGATCAGCAGGATGATGGTCAGTGCCACGGTGGCGATGGCGATGCCGGCGTCGCCCCATAGCTGAATGGCCAACACGGTGGCGATGGCCGAGGCGAGGATGTTGACGAAGTTGTTGCCGATCAGGATGGCGCCGAGCAGGCGATCCGGGCGGCTAAGCAGGGCGCTGACACGCTTGGCGCCGCGGTGGCCTTCTTTGGCCAGATGGCGCAGGCGATAGCGGTTCAGGCTGAGGATGCCGGTTTCCGCGCTGGAGAAGAACGCCGAGCAGGCAAGCAGGAAAATCAGCAGGCCTATAAGAAAGCCTGGGTGAGCATTGTCCACGAGTAAGTGCCTAGATATGCAGAATGAATTCGCGGACCAGCTTGCTGCCAAAGTAAGCCAGCATCAGCAGGCAGAAGCCGGCCAGGGTCCAGCGAATGGCTTTGTGCCCGCGCCAGCCCAGTTGCTGGCGGCCCCAGAGGAGTACGGCAAAAACCACCCACGCCACGCAGGCGAGGATGGTTTTGTGCGCCACGTGCTGGCCGAACAGGTCGTCGAGAAACAACCAGCCGGACAGCAGTGACAGGGACAGCAGGCCCCAGCCGGCCCAAAGAAACCCGAACAGCAGGCTTTCCATGGTTTGCAGGGGTGGGAAATTTTTGATCAGCCCGGAAGGGTGCTTGTGCTTGAGCTGGTAGTCCTGCAGCAGCAAGAGCAGCGACTGGAACACGGCGATAGTGAGCATGCCGTAGGCCAGAATCGACAACAGGATATGGGCCAGAATGCCGGGTTGTTCATTGATGGCTTGCGCTGTGCCGCTGGGGGCAAATTGCGCCATCAGTACGGTCAGGGTGCCCAGTGGCAACAGTAATAGCAGTAGGTTTTCCACCGGGATCTGCCGGCAGGCCAGCAGGGTCAGCAGGATCACGGCGGCTGCGATCAGGCTGGCGGCGTTGAAAAAATCCAGATTCAGACCGCTGGCAGTAATTAGCTGCAGATACAGGGCTGTACCGTGGGCTAGCAGGGCGACGATGCCGAGTAGCCCCAGCAGGCGTTTGTCCGGCACAGCCCGTTGGGCCAGGCGCAGGCCCTGGTAGGCGCTAGTGCCGGCATACAAACCGGCGGCAATGAGGCTGGGAAGCAGAGGGTGCATAAGTCCTGGCAAGGAAAGCCTTAAAGGTCGTGAGTGTGGCATACATCCGCCTTGCCTCGAAAGACCGCAGGCGGTGTCGGTGCGGGCGACTCTTCGCTATAATCCGCGACCTGCAGCAAGCCCAGCCTCGGTTCGCGAAGAACCTGAAAGGAACGCGCATGTTTGAAAATCTAACAGATCGCCTCTCGCAGACCCTGCGCCACGTTACCGGCAAGGCCAAGCTGACCGAGGACAATATCAAAGACACCCTGCGCGAAGTGCGCATGGCGCTGCTTGAAGCTGACGTGGCTTTGCCCGTGGTCAAAGACTTCGTCAACAAGGTCAAGGATCGTGCGGTTGGCACTGAAGTATCGAAGAGCCTGACCCCGGGCCAGGCTTTTGTGAAGATTGTGCGCGCCGAGCTCGAAGAGCTGATGGGTGCGGCCAACGAAGACCTCGATCTGCATGCCGCTCCGCCCGCCGTGGTGTTGATGGCTGGCCTGCAGGGCGCGGGCAAGACCACAACGGTGGGCAAGTTGGCGCGCTTCCTTAAAGAGCGCAAGAAAAAGACCGTGCTGGTGGTGTCGGCGGACGTTTATCGTCCTGCTGCTATTAAACAGTTGGAAACTCTGGCCGCCGAAGTGGGGGTGACCTTCTTCCCGTCGGACCTCAGCCAGAAGCCGGTGGCGATTGCCGAGGCGGCGATCCGCGAGGCCAAGCTGAAGTTTATCGACGTGGTGATTGTCGATACCGCCGGTCGTTTGGCCATCGATGCCGAGATGATGGCCGAGATCCAGGCCGTGCATGCGGCGATCAAGCCGGTCGAAACCCTGTTCGTGGTCGATGCTATGACCGGTCAGGACGCCGCCAATACGGCCAAGGCCTTTGCCGATGCGCTGCCGCTGACCGGCGTGGTGCTGACCAAGGTCGATGGTGATGCCCGTGGTGGTGCGGCACTGTCCGTGCGTGCAATCACCGGCAAGCCGATCAAATTCCTCGGTATGGGTGAGAAGAGCGACGCGCTCGAACCTTTCCATCCGGACCGGATCGCTTCGCGGATTCTCGGCATGGGTGACGTGCTCAGCCTGATCGAGCAGGCCGAGCAGACCCTGGACAAGGAAAAAGCCGACAAGCTGGCGAAGAAGTCGACCCGCAAGACCAGTGGCAAGCAGGTACGCCTCCGACTGGTCTACGTGGACTTCTGGTCGGCCGTGAAGCTCTCGTTCCTCGGAGCGGTCGCCCTCGCGGTCGTCACGATGGTGTCGTTCTTCCTCATCTTCCTGGTGTTCCAGGCGACGGGGATCATGACGACGGCGGAGAGCTTCCTGCTCGGCATCACCGACAACACCTTCGTTCTCTCCGAGGTCGTCGGTCTTCCCCAGGTGATGGCCTTCGCGGCGATCGTCGCGGAGAAGCGCGGCTTCTCGGACGCCATGATGCTGGACTGGCGCGGCTATGTGGCCGAGGCGACCGGTGCCAACGTCTTCTTCGTCCAGGATGGCGTGATCCATACGCCGCCGGTCGATGCGATCC
>OFRI01000045.1_pt1 | contig 27274 bp, 24 predicted proteins | sample 1543031 | NCBI WGS metagenome assembly OFRI01 (sample SAMN07774226, study PRJEB24372) | wastewater metagenome
TGCGGCGGCGTCAACTGCTGGCAGGGCGAAGAGTTCGCCATCCTAGACCTCACCGCCTTCTGGAACGTGACGGAGAAGGCCACCCTGCGCGCCGGGGTCTTTAACGTCTTCGATGAGACCTATGCCTGGTGGAGCGACGTGCGCGGCCTGTCGCGGGGCGGAACGGTCGCGGCGCCGACCAATCCAGCCACCCTGCCCGCCTTCACCCAGCCCGGCCGCAACTTCGGCGTGTCCGTCAGCCTTCGCTACTGAGGCTCGGAGTGAAAATGCCAACGAACATCACCAAGGAACCCCCGATGCGCGCCATCCTTTTCGCCGCCGCCCTACTGGCCGGAGCCGCCCCCGCCGCGCTCGCCGCAGCCAAGGCCGAGGCCGAGAGCCAGGGCAAGACGGCCATCGCCGTGGGATGGGACGGAGAGGCGCGCGGCGTGCTGGTCGTGGCGGACACCGTGAAGCCGACCAGCGCTCAGGCCATCGCGCAGCTGAAGCGCCTGGGCCTGACGGGGCAGTTCATCACGCATGACCTGACCCAGCCCCTGCCCACCGAACCCGCGCCGGTCGTGCTGCTGGACGCGCCCTGCAGCGCCACTGGCACCTATCGTCGCCACCCCGACGTGCTGTGGACCAAGCAGCCAGCCGACATCGCCAAGCTCGCCGGCGTCCAGCGCAAAGGCCAGCCAGCCATAGGTGGGACCGCCGATGGCCAGGTGCGGGCAGGCGTAGAGCTGCTGACGCCACATCTCATAGCGGGTCTCGTCCGAGGTCAGGGCGTCTTCGGCGAAGTTGTGGTCGAACGGATCGTCGGGGTCGCCCAGGATATAGTCGCCGGCCTGGCCATGGCGGATGTTCCAGCGCACCACCAGCTTGACCGACCACATCGACCGTTTGCCGGTCTTGATGCGCAGCATGGGGCTGGACAGCACCGCGCCGGCGAACCGGTCCTCGCCGCTTTCCAGCGACAACAGATTCAGGCACGCGCCCATCGAGTGCCCGACCATGATCCAGGGCTTGGGGCACTGGTCTTCATAGGCGTTCAGCAGGCGGTTGTAGTCGTCCAGAAACTCCTCCACCGCACGGGCGTGACCCTTCAGCCGGTCGGGCAGCAGGCGGGCCGACAGCCCTTGGCCGCGCCAGTCGTGGGTCAGCACGCACCAGCCGCGCGCCAGGAAGTTGCCGATCACCTCATAGTATTTTTCGATCGGCTCGGTGCGGCCGGGGCTGAGCACCACGGTGCCGCGCACCTTGTCCGCAGCGAGATGAGACGGCTTCCACAGCCCGGCGCGCAGGCGCATTCCGCCCGCGCCGCGAAACCAGTCGCCCTTTCCGCCGGGCGGCGGGGCGGCGCCGGGAACCCCCATCAACGGGGCGTTGGCGGCGAAGGCTTGGGCGCGGTTCACTCGGGCTTCCTGAACTTCAAGGTCATGCGATCGCTCTCGCCGATCGCGTCATATTTGGATCGGTCGAAGGCGGGGTCCGCCGGTTCGCCGCGCGGCGCCGTCAGGCGCGTAGGCGCCAGGGTGTCGACGCCGAACGGGTGGTCCTTGGTGTCTTCCGGATTGGCGTTGATCTCGGACGCCTCGACGAAGACGAAGCCCGCCTCGGCCGCCAACTGGCGCACGAAGGCTTCCTGGACATAGCCATTGGCCGCGACCGGATCCTGATCCTCCGCCGGGGACAGTCGATGTTGCTCGACGCCCAGGATGCCGCCGGGGCGCAGGGCGGCGAAGGCGTCGGCGAAGGCCTTTTCCGCAATGCCCGCCGCCATCCAGCCATGCAGGGTTCGCATGAACAGGCACATCTCGGCCGTGTCCGCCGCGATCACCGGGCCGGACCCCGCGCCGAAGACCGAAAACTGCGGTTCCCCATAGAGCTTCTTGTCGCTGGAGAACCGGGTGCGGAAGGCGGTGTTCAGCACGGCCTGCGCCGGATCGGCGGTCGGTCCTTCGGGGAACAGGGCGGCGACATAGGTTCCCGCCCCCTTGGCCAGATAGGGGGCCAGGATTTCGGTGTACCAGCCGCTGCCGGGCCAGAACTCCACCACCGTCATCTTGGGTTGAAGTCCGAAGAACCGCAGCGTCTCCATCGGGTGACGGAAAGCGTCGCGCGCCTTGTCCTGGGCCGAGCGCCAGGATCCCTCGACCGCCCATTCCAGCGAGCCTTCCGGCGGCCCCGCGGGTGTGGGCGGCGCGGCGGGCGCCTTTGCGGCCTCGTCCTTGCGCCCGCAAGCCGCCACGCCGGTCAGCCCCAGCGCCGCAGCGCCGCTCAGCAGAAACCGACGCGACAATCCGCTCGCGCTCGCCAGACGATCAGCCATTCAAAACCTCCGCAGGACGCCGGGACCCGCGTCCGACGCACCCTGACGCCTTGGGCTTAATCGGGTTCGCAGGTCCGGTCAAAACGCAAGACAGCCTATTCGGGCTTGCGGAAACGCAGGGTCATCCGATCGCTCTCGCCGATGGCGTCGAAGGCGGCGCGTTCCTCGGGCGTCAGGGTGCGGCCGGACGGATCGTTGCGCGCGGCCGACTGGCGGATGGGCGGCAGGGTCCAGACGCCGAACGGATGATCGTGATCGTCCTTGGGATTGGCGTTCAGTTCGCTGCGCGCCTCCAGCACGAAGCCGGCGTTGCGCGCCTCATGGATCACATAGCTTTCTGGCACATAGCCGGTGGAGGCGACGTCAGCGACATTCAGACCCTCCGCGCTGCGGTGCTGTTCGACGGCCAGCACGCCGCCGGGCTTCAAGGCCTTGAAGAAGGCCTGCAGATACGGCTGGGTCCGGTCGTTACGCGACCAGTTGTGGAAGGCGCGAGCCACCAGAATGAAGTCGGCGGTTCCGTCCGCCACGCCCATGCTTTCCAGCGGGCGATTGACCGGCACATAACGCCCGCCGGTCGCCGCCGCATAGGGTTCGAGGATGTGCCGCCACCAGCTGGCGCCGCCTGGCTCGATCTCCACCACCGTCATGCCTGGCGTCAGCCCCCAGAAGGTCAGGGATTCATACGGATGACGATAGACGTCGCGCGCCCGGTCGGCGGCGGGGCGGGTCTCGGCGGCGATGGCGCTCTGCAAGGCCGTGTCGTCGGAGAAGGTCGGCATGGCGCTGGACAGGGCCGAGCGCGGCGGCGTCCACGCGCCCTGGGTCTGGGGCGACTGTTGGGCCAGGGCGGGGGCGGCGGACAGCAGGACGGCGGCGAGGCCGTAGACGGCAAGGCGCATGATCGAGGGCTCCAGGTTCAGGTCGTTCTCCATAGGCAGGCGGGCCGCCCGCGCAAATGAACTTCGCGAGACACAGGCGGATTTGACGCAAGCAAAATCGTGCGAGCGGCGCCCTTGACGCCGTTTCGCCGGTTCCCATCTTTGCTTCCGAGAGCGCCGATTTCGGGTTCTCCAGACTGACGGCGCCGGTTTCGGGTCGTCGATCTGATCTCCCACCGTCCGGGCCAAAACGCCGGGCGGCTCAACCTTGCTGATCCTCAGGAGGATGCTGATGCGTACCTATGATTTCACCCCGCTGTACCGTTCGGCCGTCGGCTTCGACCGTCTGGCCAATCTGCTGGAAAACGCCTCGCGCGCGACCAGCCAGGACACGGGTTACCCACCCTACAACATCGAGACCACGGGCGAGAACGCCTATCGCATCGAGATCGCCGTCGCCGGCTTCAGCCCCGACGAGCTGAACATCGAGGTGAAGGAAAACCTGCTCACCGTGACCGGCCGCAAGACCGCCAACGACGATACGGCGACGCAGAAGACCTATCTGCATCGCGGTCTGGCCGAGCGCGATTTCGAGCGCCGCTTCCAGCTCGCCGACTATGTCGTCGTCAACGACGCCAATTTGGTCAACGGTCTGCTGTCGATCTCGCTGAAGCGCGAGCTGCCCGAGGCGCTGAAGCCCCGCCGTATCGAAATCGGCGCCGGCCAGCCGCTGATCGAAGGCCAGGCTGAGAAGAAGGCTGAAGCGGCCTAAGCCGTTTCAAGGCCAACTATGAAAGGGCGGCGTTCGCGTCGCCCTTTTTCTATGCCGCCAGGTGCGAGAAGGCGGCGACGACCTGTTCATAGGCCGGCCGTTTGAACGGCACGATCAGGTCGCAGGCGTCCGACAGCGGCCCCCAGCGCCAGGCGTCGAACTCGATCTCGTCGTCGGCCGCCAGATCGATCTCGGCTTCGTCGCCGGTGAAGCGGAAGGCGAACCACTGCTGCTTCTGACCCTTGAAACCGCGCCAGGCCTTGGCGTTGTTCATGGCTTCGGGCGGGAAGTCGTACAGGATCCAGTCGTCCGTCCGCGCCAGCAGTTCGATCGAGGTGACGCCGGTCTCCTCGTGCAGTTCGCGGCGGGCGGCCGCTTCCAGATCCTCGCCCGCATCGACGCCGCCTTGCGGGAACTGCCAGTTATGCGGGCCGGGCGTAGCGTGCCGCTGGCCGTACCAGACCAGACCCTCGCGGTTGAACAGCACGACCCCGACATTGGGCCGATAGGCGTCGAGATCGGACACTAGCGCCCCGGCCGCATCGATAGGGACGAGGCCGGCGCAAGTTGCAGGCCGCGCTGTTCCAGGCCGGCGGTCCAGCGGGCGGCGGCCTCGACCGTCACCGGATAGCTGAAGCCGGCCCCCAGGGCCGAACCGCGCAGCTTGGCCTGGGCTTCCAGACCATTCAGGGCGGCGACGATGGCGGCGGGCGACTGGGTCCGGTCGATGACGCGATCCGCGCTGGCCCGCGCCCAGGCGCCCGGTCGACGCTGGAACGAGCCGTCGTCCAGGAAGGCGACGCCGCGCTGGCGCAGGACGCTCAGGAAGGCGTTCATGCCCGTGTCCGAGCCGGCGAACCGGTCGCCCAGATAGTTGGTCACGCCGAAATAGCCGGTGGCGCGGCTCAGCAGCCAGTCCATCTTGGCGGTCACGTCGTCGGCGCCGCCGTCGGCCAGCAGCGTATAGGGGCCGGGGTCGTTGTCGGGATAGCCGGTCGGCTCCATCGGCATTTCCAGCATGACCTCATGGCCCTGCGCGCGCGCCTGGTCGATCCAGCCCTGCAGATTGTCGGCGTAGGGCACGAAGCTGAGCGTGACCTCCGGCGGCAGGCGTTCGATCGCCGCGCGGGTGGTGACGGCGTTCAGGCCCAGCCCGCCGACGATCAGCGACACGCGCGGCTTGCCATTCGGACGGAACGGGCGAGCATAGGCCTGGGCCGGCACGCGGCCGTCGGGCGCGATCATCGGCAGGGGACCGTTCGATCCGGGCTGCGACAGACCGGCGATGGGGGCCTTGGCCAACGGAGAGGCGGCGTGGACCGGCGCCGTGATGGGCGCGCCCTGACCCGAGACGCTGCCGCCGTCCGGCAGGGTGATGACGGCGTCGCCGCCCGCGGTCGGATCGGCGCCGCCCGCCAGATTTTGATAAAGCCCCATCGCGCCCATGGAGAAGGCTTCAAAGCCCGTCGGCGCCGGCGCTGGCGCTGCGGCCGCCTCGCGTTCCAGCGCGACATGGGCCGAGGGTGTTCCCGCCTTGGGATCGCCCAGCACCGTCAGGAACAGGGCGCAGGTGCTGAGCAGAAGCAAGCCTGCCAGACCAGCCGCAACCGGCGGCCTCTTCAGGGCGTCGACGACAGGCTTCAGGCTCGGGCCGTCCTTGGCGCGCGGGGCGGTCCCGGCGGTGGCGGCGAGTGCGGATTGGCGTTTGGCGAACATGGGCAAGAGTGGAACCGATCTGGAATCCTACGCCCGCATCATCGGGCGCCGTCGGTTAAGAAACCCTAACGGGCGGTTCACCATGATCGACGCGGTGATTTCTGGGAGCGGCTGTCACGGATCGTGCGTTGACGCGGGCGACTTCGCCCTTCCAGATGCCGACCTCCCCGCGCCAACCCCAAGCCGTCCCAGGATATTTGAGATGATGAGTCCCGCCGCCGACGACGCCCTGCGTGACGAGGTCCGACTGCTCGGCGGCATTCTGGGCGACATCATCCGCGACGAGGGCGGTCAGGCCCTGTTCGACCATGTCGAGGCGGTGCGACAGGCTTCGATCGCCTATCACCGCGACCCGGCCTCGCACCCCGCCAAGCGGCTGGAGAAGCTGCTGACCGCCATGTCGGTGGATCAGGCGGCCGGCTTGGCGCACGGCTTCGCCCTATTCTCTCTGCTGGCCAATATCGCCGAAGACCGCTCGACGCGCCGCCGCGCCCAGAGCCAGGCCGAGGCCGGCGCCCGGCCCGACACTCCGGAAGGCGCGCTGAAGCGTCTGGCCGATCAAGGCGTGGACCGCGAGGCCGTGCGCGCCCTGCTGGATCAGTCGCTGATCTCGCCCGTCCTGACCGCCCACCCGTCCGAGGTCCGGCGCAAGAGCGTCATCGACCGCATCGCCGCCATCACCGACCTGCTGGACGCCTGCGACAAGGCCGGCGACGCCTGCACCCTGGACGCCATCGCCGAACCGCTGCGCCGCCAGATCGTCATCCTGTGGGCCACGCGTCTGGTCCGCACCCAGGGGCTGGTGGTGCAGGACGAGATCGACACCGTCGTCTCCTTCCTGGACCGCATCTTCCTGCACGTCGCGCCAAAGCAGTTGTCGGCCTGGCGGCGGTTGCTGGAGGCGCCCGAGTTGAAGCCCTTCATGCGCGTCGGCACCTGGGTCGGCGGCGACCGCGACGGCAATCCGAACGTGGACGCCACGGTGATGGCCGCCGCCTTCCGCACCCAGGCGCGGGCCGTGCTGACCTTCTATCTGGACGAGGTGCACGCCCTGGGCGCCGAACTCAGCCTCGCGGCCGAACTGGCCCAGGTGTCGCCCGCGCTTCAGGCCCTGGCCGACGCCGCCCATGATCCGTCGCCCCACCGCGCGGACGAGCCCTATCGCCGCGCCCTGACCGGCGTCTATGCTCGCCTGGCCGCCACGCACGAGAAACTGGGCGACGCCCCGCCGCCTCGTCGCACCGCGGTCCAGGCCGAACCCTATCCCGGCCCCGACGCCTTCGAAGCCGATCTGAAGACGCTTCGCGACAGCCTGGTGTTACACCACGGCGGTGTCTTCGCCGACGACCGGCTCAGCGACCTGATCACGGCGGTCGAGGTGTTCGGCTTCCATATGGCGACCCTGGACATGCGCCAGAACGCCGACGTCCATGAACGCGTCGTCGCCGACCTGCTCAAGGTCGCGGGCGTCCAGTCCGACTATCTGGCGCTGGACGAGGAAGGCCGCCTGAAGGTGCTCGCCGCCGAACTGGCCTCGCCGCGCCTGCTGTTCAGCCCCTATGCCGACTATGAGCCGGAAACCCTGAAGGAGCGCGCCATCCTTCAGGCGGCGGCGACCGCGCTCGCCGCCTTCGGCTCCCAGGCGATCCGCACCCATATCGTGTCCAAGACGGATGCGGCGTCCGACCTGCTGGAAGTCTATCTGCTGCTCAAGGAGGTCGGTCTCTACCGACCCGAGGACCCCGCCGCCTGCCCTATCCAGGCCGCCCCCCTGTTCGAGACCATAGAGGATCTGCGCGCCGCCCGCCCCACCCTGGAGCGGCTGTTGCAGGAACCTTCCGCCCTAGCCGTCGCCCAGGCGCGCGGGGTGCAGGAGGTGATGATCGGCTATTCGGATTCGAACAAGGACGGCTCCTACCTGACCTCGGGCTGGGAGTTGCACGAGGCCTCGCGCGCCCTGGTCGAGGTAACGCAGAAGCACGGGCTGAAGCTGCAACTGTTTCATGGGCGCGGCGGCACGGTCGGGCGCGGCGGCGGTTCGTCCTTCGCCGGCGTCCTGGCCCAGCCTGAAGGCACGGTCCAGGGCCGCATCCGCACCACCGAGCAGGGCGAGGTCATCGCCAACAAATACGGCGAGCCGGAAATCGCGCTTCGCAATCTGGACGCCCTGACCTGCGGCGCCATGCTGGCCTCGCTGGGCAAGGGCACGGATCACGCCTTCACCGCCGAACACGGCGCGACCCTGTCGGACCTGTCGGCGCGTTCAATGGCCGCCTATCGCAAGCTGGTCTATGAGACCGACGGCTTCGTCGACTACTACCGCGCCGCCACCCCCATCGCCGAGATCGCCGATCTGAAGATCGGCTCGCGCCCGTCGTCGCGGACGGCCTCGACGCGGATCGAGGATCTGCGCGCCATTCCCTGGGTGTTCAGCTGGTCGCAGAGCCGGGTCATGCTGCCCGGCTGGTTCGGCTTCGGTTCGGCGGTGCAGGGCAAGGACATGGGCGAGCTGAAGGCGATGGCCGAGGCCTGGCCCTTCTTCAAGACCCTGGTCCAGAACATGGAGATGGTCATGGCTAAGTCCGACATGACCATCGCCCGCCGCTACGCCACCCTGGTCCCCGATGCGTCGCTGGCCTCGCGCATCTATGGCGAAATCCGCGAGGAGTGGCAGCGCACCCATGACGCCATCCTGGCCATCACCGACCATGACGCCCTGCTGGGCGGCCAGCCCGAGCTGGACCGGCTGATCCGGCTGCGCATGCCCTATGTCGAGCCGCTGAACCACGTCCAGATCGAACTGATCCGCCGCCGCCGCGCAGGCGACGACGACCCCCGCGTCCGCGAGGGCATCCTTCTGGCCATCAACGGCGTAGCGGCCGGCTTGCGAAACAGCGGCTGACTACAGCCACTTCGTCCGTTTGAACGTCACATACAGCGCCGCGCAGATGGCCGCGATCACGCCCAGGACCGCATAGTATCCGTATTCCCAGCGCAGCTCGGGCATGTGTTCGAAGTTCATACCGTAGATGCCGGCGATGGCGGTCGGCACGGCCAGAATGGCGGCCCAGGCGGCCAGCTTGCGCGTGATCAGGCCCTGACGCTGCTGCTCCAGCAGGTTGGCCACTTCGAACACCGACGACAGGATGTCGTTCAAGCCCCCCAGCCGGCTGTTCACCCGCCGCACGTGGTCGCCGACGTCGCGGAAATAGGGCCGAACGTCCGGATCGATACAGGGCAGGTCCAGCGACTGGAGCCGTCCCAGCACCTCTTCCATCGGCCCCAGGATGCGCCGAAACTTCAGCAGCTCGCGGCGAAGGGTGAAGAGCCGGCGGATTTCCAGGCGTGACAGAAAGGCGTCCAGCGTCCGCTGCTCCATCTCCAGAACGCTGTCCTCGACATCGTCCACGATGGGGGCATAGGCGTCGACGATGAAATCCAGAATGCCGTGCAGGACGAAGTCGGGACCCTTCTTGAGCTGCAAGGGCGAGGCTTCCAGCTGTGTGCGCAAATGGTTGTGGGCGCGGGCCGAGCCGTGACGGATGCTGACCACATGGTCGTTGCCGACGAAGACGTGCGTTTCGCCATAGGCCAGCCGATCATCGATCTTCATGGCCGTGCGCGCCACGACGAACAGTTCGCGGCCATAGACCTCGACCTTGGGCATCTGGTGCGCCGCCAGGGCGTCCTCGACCGCCAGCGGATGCAGCTTGAACCGTTCCACCAGAACGTCGATCTCGGCGTCCGTCGGATCGTACAGCCCCACCCAGACGAACTCGCCCGGCTCCAGCGCCAACCCCTCGGGCGTAAGCGGCGCCTCTCGCACGCGCTGGCCGTCGCGATAAACGTAGGAGGCGACGACGGTCATGAAATCTCCAGCAGATGCCTGCCCTGACTTAGAGGGTGAGAAGCCTCAGTAGAAGCATCGGATGCGCAGACGGGTCGATCCTGACCGAAATGTCATGACGTCGAATTATTCAAGCGGCGCCATTCGGCCGTAGAAGCTTCGCCGTTTCGATCGGATCCAGCTTCACCGTTAGCCACCCCGGACAACAAGGGGTTGGAAAACGGAACTCAGGATCATGCTCAAAATCGTCTCTATCACGGCCGCCGCGGTCCTCTCGGCCGGTTCAGCAAACGCCGCGCAGTTCGAAGCCCACATCCCCTATGGCGATCTCGATCTGTCGACCCGACATGGAGCGGCTGCATTCGATGCACGCGTCAACGGCGCCGCGGATCGCTTTTGCCGTAGTGTCCGATCGATTGAGCGCCCGGTCTGTCGCAATAGTTTCAGGCAGGAAGCGTTGTCTCTGTTGCCCGACCATCGCCGAGCCGAATATGCGCGCGGGCGCTTCGCCTTCAACGCTTGAAACGCAAGACGCCGCCGGACAGATCGTCCGGCGGCATCCGACTTATAGATAGGCGGCTTTCACCAAGGCCTCATCCGTCCCAAAGAACGGAATGCCCTTGATCAGGAAACCGGGAAGCCTCGGACCTTCAGCAGGGCCGCCACGTCCGGGTCGCGACCGCGGAAGGCGCGATAGGCCTCGGCGCGATCCGTGGTGTTGCCGGGCGCCAGCATGATCGACTTGAAGCGGCCGGCGATGTCCGGATTGAACACGTCGCCCGACTCTTCGAAATAGGCCCAGGTGTCGGCGTCCATCGTCTCGGACCACAGATAGCTGTAGTAGCCCGCCGAATAGGCATCTGACGTGAACAGGTGATTGAACTGCGGCAGGCGGTGCCGCATCACGATCTCCTTGGGCATGCCGATCCGCGCCAGGCTGGCCTTCTCAAACGCGTCGATATCGGTTGGCGGCACGGCCTGGGTGTGCAGGTCCATGTCCACGATGGCCGAGGACAGATAGCTGACCGTCGCATAGCCCTGGTTGAAGGTGGCGGCGGCCTCGATCTTGTTGACCAGTTCGGCCGGCATGGCCGCGCCCGTCTGATAGTGCTTCAGATAGCCGTCCAGGATCGGGCGGCTCAGCACCCAGTGCTCGTGCACCTGCGACGGATATTCGACGAAGTCGCGCGGCGTATTGCCGTACGACGGATAGGTCACCACCGACGACAGATAGTGCAGGGCGTGGCCGAACTCGTGGAACAGGGTCTCGGCGTCGTCCAGCGAGATCAGCACGGGCTCGCCCGGCTCCGGCTTGGTGAAGTTGTTGTTGTTCGACGCCAGGATGACCTTGGAGCCGTCCAGCTGCGAGAACGACCGATAGGTGGTCATCCAGGCGCCCGAACGCTTGCCCGGACGGGCGTAGTCGTCGGTGTAGTACAGACCGATCAGGCGGCCGTCGCGGCTCTTGTCATAGACCTCATAGGCCTCGACGTCCGGCTCGAAGGTCGGCACCGAACCCTTGGGCAGCTTCTTGAACTGGAAGCCGTACAGGCGTTCGGCCATGGCGAAGGAGCCGGCGCGGACCGCGTTCAGCTCGAAGTAGGGCTTCAACTGGTTCTGATCCAGATCGTACTTGGCCTTGCGCACCTTCTCGGCGAAGTAGAGGTAGTCCCACGGCTCGATGTCGAAGCCGGCGATCGCCTTCATGTCGGCGACTTCCTCGGCGACGCGGGCCTTGGCCGGCGCCCAGACGCGATCCATCAGGGCCTGAGCATTGGCCGGGGTCTTGGCCATCGTGTCCTGCATGCGCAGTTCGGCGTGGTTGCGATAGCCCAACAGCTTGGCGCGCTGGTCGCGCAGCTTCACGATCTCGGCGATGGTCGAGTTGGTGTCGTTGGCGTCGCCGTTGTCGCCGCGATTGACGAACTTCTTCCAGACCTGCTCGCGCAGGGCCCGGTCGTCGGCGAAGGTCAGGAAGGGATCGACCGCCGAACGCGTGTTTAGGATCGCCCAGCCTTGCAGATTGCGGCTGCGCGCCGCGCTGGCGGCGGCGGCCTTGTTGGAGTCTGGCAGGCCCCGCACGCCGGCCTCGTTGGGGATCAGCGTCCAGGAATTCTCATCGGCGACGACCTTCTGGCCGAAGCGGGTGAAGGCGTTGGACAGGGCGGTGTTGATCCGGCCGAGTTCGGCCTTGCCGGCCGCGTCCAGATTGGCGCCCGAACGGATGAAGGCATCGCGGCGACGCTCGGCCAGACGCTTCTGCTGGGCGCTGAGGCCCGCCGCGTCCGCAGTGTCGGCGACGGTCTTGACCCGCTGGAACAGCTTCTCGTTGAAGGTGATCTCGTCCGAAGCAGCGGACAGCAGCGGCGACAGCTCGGTGTCGACCGCGTCATAGGCTTCGCCGCCGATGTTGGAGGTCATCACGCCATAGACGTTGGACGCCCGGTCCAGCGGCTCGCCGGCCAGCTCCAGCGCCGCCATGGTATTGGCGAACGTCGGGGCCTCGGGGTTGTTCGCGATAGCGGCGATGTCGGCGCGTTGCAGTTCGATGCCTTCCAGCATGGCTTCGCGCAGCTTGGCCGGCGTTACCTTGTCGAAGGGCGGAACGCCGTCATACTTCCCGGTCCAGGCCTGCAGCAGCTCGGCGCGCGGCGTCTGGCGGGGCAGGACGGCGCGGGCAATGCGCGCTTCCTCGGCGACGCTGGCGGCGGACGGCGCCGCAGCGGACCCGCCCGAGGTCGCGCCCGTGGAAGCGCAGGCCGACAGGGCCATCAGGCTGCCGCCCGCGATGAGAAGCTGGCGTCTATGCATGGAATGCTCCGAAACAAGATCATGGTTGCGATACACTTAGGCGCACGCATCGCCCCCGTCACCTGACGCGGGGATAAACTTGTCGCCAATCCGGTTGGATACGTCGTCGCACTGTTCTAAAGCCGGGCCATGGCTATTGGCGTTTTCGACTCCGGCGTGGGCGGCCTGACCGTCCACCGCGAACTGACCCGACGCTTCCCCCAGCGGGACTTCGTCTATCTGGCCGATCAGGCCCACGCCCCCTATGGCGGGCGCGGCGGCGAAGACATCGTCGAACTGACGAAAACCGGCTGCGAAAGGCTGTTCGACGCCGGTGCCTCGGTCGTCGTCCTGGCCTGCAACACCGCCAGCGCCATTGCGCTTCGCCGTCTGCAACAGACCTGGCTGCCGGGTCTGCGCGAGCGTCTTGGCCGCCCGGTCAACATCCTGGGCATCATCGTCCCGACCATCGAGGCGGCGACCGGCAAGCCCTGGAGCTTCGAGGCCGAGCGCCCGCAGGAAGGCGAAAAGGTCGCCTCCATCGACATCACCGGCGTCTTCTGCACCGCCGCCACCGCCATCAGCCGCGTCTATGAGATCGAGATCGACAAGCGGCGCGAGGACATCGCCGTCTTCTCCGAGCCCTGCCCCGGCCTGGCGGGTCTGATCGAGCTGGGCGCGCCGCCGGAGGAGCTGAAGGTGGTGATCGACGACCACGTCGATGCGCTGCGTCGCCGCATCGGCCGCCACCCGGACAAGGCCATCCTGGGCTGCACCCACTATGAGATCGTCGCCGAACTGTTCGCCCAGGCTCTGCCGGCCGGCACCGTTCTGATCGAACAGCCGACGGCGGTGGCGGATGCGCTGGAGCGCTATTTCAAGGCGCACCCCGAATACGATCTGGGCGACAGCGGGCGTCGCGATTTCCTCACAACCGGCCAGGCCGGGCCGCAGTCGGAACTGGTGTCCCAGTTCTGGGGCGCGCCAGTGACATTCGAACAGGCCTAAGGGCTCAGCAGCTCGGGCAATCCGGCAGAGGCTCTGTCTCCAACTGCAATGTCGTATGGCCGATGGCGTAGCGCTTCGCCACGACCTGGGCCTCGCAGATCAGGGCCGCCGTGTCGGCGCGGTCGTGGACCAGGTGGGCGGTCAGGGCCGTCTCGGTCGTCGACAGTCCCCAGACGTGCAGATCATGCACGGCTCGCACGCCCGGCAGGCCGACCAGCGCCTGTTCCAGAGCCGGCACGTCCACGCCCGTCGGGGCGCCGTCCATGGCCAGATTGACCGAGTCCTTCAGCAGGCCCCAGGTCGACCACAGGATCACGACCACGATCGCCAGGCTGACCAGCGGATCGACCACCGACCAGCCGGTCATCATGATCAGCCCGCCGGCCAGCACCACGCACAGCGACACGCCCGCGTCGGCCATCATGTGCAGATAGGCGCCGCGCGCATTCAGATCGTGCTGCGACTTCATGAACAGCAGCGCGGTGCCCAGGTTGATGACGAAGCCGATGCCCGCGACCGCCATGATGACGCCCGACCCGACCGGGGCGGGTTCGTTGAACCGCCGCACGGCCTCGAACGCGATGGCCCCGCAGGCGAAGATCAGCAGCAACGCATTGCCCAGCGCCGCCAGCACCGTCGCCTTGCCGAACCCATAGGTCCGCCGACCGCCCGCCGCCCCATGTGCGCCGCGTCGCGCCAGCCAGGCCGCCCCGCCCGCCATGGCCAGGCCCAGCACGTCCGACAGATTATGCCCGGCGTCGGCCAACAGGGCGGTCGAGTCCGCGATCAGGCCCGCGCCGAACTCGCACGCCACGAACAGCAGATTGACCACCAGGCCGACGGCATAGCGCCAGTCGCCGGTGTCCACCGAGCCGTGGCTATGACCGCCGTGGCCGTGGCTGTGTCCGTGGTGGCTGTGAGAATGCCCATGACAGTGATCCGCATGATCGTGGTCATGCCGGTGGCTGGGGCTGTGGTCGTGCGCGGCGTTCATGGCTCGCCTATACGCCCTCTGGCGCAACAGCCAAGCCGATACATGATAACGCATTGAATGTTATCATGTAATATCGCGTCAGTGTTGGTGCATGGCGACCATGAGGCCCAAGGCGATCAGGGCCACGCCCAGCACCGCCCCCTCATATCGCGCCCATCGCTCCAGCCGCAGTATCGAGGCGCCGGCGCTGGCCAGGGCCGTGAAGACTGCCATGCCGGCGATAGTCCCCGCCGCGAACACCACCGTCAGCAGCGCCAGGGCGCCAACGCCTGCCGAGGCCGAAGACAGATAGATGGGCAGCAGCACTTCGCCCGGCGAGACCGCCATCATGGCGACCAGACCTAGGAAGGCGGCCTTGTCGGACACGGCCGGCTCGGGCGTCTCGACCGCGGGACCACCGGCTATGGCCGGGCGCTTCAGGGTCGCGCGCGCCAGATAGAAGGCGCCGAACAGAAACAGCAGCACCGCCGCCAGGTGCGGCAGCACGCCCTCAATCCACTGATCCAGCGCCAGGCCCGCCGCCACGATCAGACCGCCGACCACCGCCGTCGTGGCGATATGGGCCAAGCCCGCCGCCGTCACCGCCATCAGAATCCGCGACGGTCGCCAGCCTTGAGCCCGTCCCACCAGGGTGAAGGGCAGCCAATGGGTCGGCAGGGCCGCATGCAGAAAGGCCGCAACGAAGCCGCCGCCCAGCAGGGAAAGCATGACGGACTGTTCGGGACCGGGGGACATGACCGGCCCTATAGCGTGTTACTTTATAACGGTCGAGAAGAATCGGCGATCAGAGCCAATCGGCAAACGGCTCGCGGTCCAGCATCTCTTCATAGGTCGGGCGCGGCCGGATCACGGCCCACTGATCGCCATCCACCAGCACCTCGGGAATCAGGGGCCGGCTGTTGTATTCGCTGGACATCACCGCGCCGTAAGCCCCCGCGCCGGTGAAGACGATCAGGTCCTCGGCCTCCAGCGGCGGCAGCGCGCGGTCACGCGCGAAGGTGTCGCCCGTCTCGCACACCGGCCCGACCACGTCATAGGACGTCGCCCCGCCCTCGCGCGGATTGACCGGCTGGATGTCGTGGAAGGCGTCGTACAGCGCAGGCCGCATCAGGTCGTTCATCGCCGCGTCCAGCACCAGAAAGCGCCGTCCGTCCGAGCGTTCGTTGACCTGGATCACTTGGCTCAGCAACACCCCGGCGTTGGCGGCCAGCAGCCGGCCCGGCTCGAACGCCGCCTCGACATCCAGCCCGTTCAGAACCCGCGCGGCCATGGCGACATACTCAGCCGGCGACGGCGGCTCGGTCCCACCGGAATACGGCACGCCCAGCCCGCCCCCCAGATCCAGGCGGGTCACGGCATGACCCTGCGCCCGCAGTTTGCGCGTCATGTCCGCCAAGACCTCGAAGGCGGCCTTCAGCGGCTCAAGGTCAGTGATCTGGCTGCCGATATGACAGGCCAGTCCGACGGGCGTGACATGGGGCGAGGCCGAGGCGCGGGCGTAGAGGTCCATCGCCTCCTCGACCGGCACGCCGAACTTGTCGCCTTTGCCGCCCGTGGTGATCTTTGCGTGGCCGCCCGCGCCCACGTTCGGATTGACCCGGACGGCGATGGCCGGCGACGCATCCATCATGGCTGCAACGGCGATCAGCCGATCCAGCTCGGCGCCGGATTCGACGTTGATCTGACGCACGCCGACGCTGATGGCGAAGGCCATTTCCACATCGGTCTTGCCGACGCCGGAGAAGATGATCCGGTCGGACGGCACGCCGGCGGCCAAGGCGCGGCGGATTTCGCCCTCCGACACAGTGTCCGCGCCGGACCCCAGTTTCGCCAGGGTCGCCAACACCGAAAGGTTGGAGTTGGCCTTGACCGCAAAGGCGATCAGGGCCTCGCCCAAAGCGTCCCGATGCGCATCGGCGGCAGCGCGCAGCAGGCCGTAATGCCGCTTCAGGGTCGCGGTCGAATAGACATAGGCCGGCGTGCCGACCTCGTCCGCAATCAGCTCCAGCGGCACGCCCTCAGCATGGAGGGCGCCGTCCTTCAGGTCGAAATGGTGCAACTTACCGCGGGTCGTTCTGGGCGGCGCCGGCGCCGATCGGGTTGGACGGGCCGCCGTCGATCGGCACGCTGCTGGACGGACGGTTCATGGTCGCCGGCTCGGGCAGGCCCGGCGCGCGGCTGCTGCGCGGCGCACGCTCGGTCTCGCGCACCGGCGATTCCAGATCGGCCATCCGGCCGCAGGCGGAGGTCAGGAGGGCGAGCGCGCCCGCGAGGATCAGAGATTTTTTCACAGGCGGGCTCTCCAGTCGGCGATGCGCGCACGGACCTGTTCCGGCGCGGTTCCCCCATAGCTTTGGCGGCTTTGGCACGAAGCCTCGGCGGTCAGCACCTTGTAAACCGCTTCCGTGATCCCCGGCTCCAGTTTCTGCATTTCTTCCAGCGGCAGTTGCGACAGATCCACGCCCAGGCCTTCCGCCCGTTTGACCGCCGCGCCGGTCACGTGGTGCGCCTTCCTGAACGGCAGGTTCAGTTCGCGCACCAGCCAGTCGGCCAGATCCGTCGCGGTCGAAAAGCCCGCGCCCGCCGCCTGGGCCATCCGCTCGGTATTCGGTTGCAGCGCCGACACCATCGCCGTCATGGCGACCAGGGCCAGATCCAGGGCGTCGAACGCCTCGAACACCGGCGGCTTGTCCTCCTGCATATCCTTGGAATAGGCCAGCGGCAGGCCCTTCATCACCGTGGACAGGGCGACCAGCGAACCCATGATCCGCCCGGTCTTGGCCCGCACCAGTTCGGCCGCATCCGGATTGCGCTTCTGCGGCATGATCGACGAGCCGGTGGTCAGGTCGTCGGGCAGGCTGGCGAAACCGAACATCGGCGTCATCCACACCACGATCTCTTCGGCCAAGCGCGACAGATGCCCCGCCGTGATCGAGGCGGCGGCCAGGCTCTCCAGGGCGAAGTCCCGGTCCGACACCGCATCCAGCGAGTTCGCCATCGGCCGGTCGAAGCCCAGCTCAGCCGCCGTCATCTGTCGGTCGATGGGGAAGGGCGAACCGGCAAGGGCCGCGGCGCCCAGCGGGCTTTCATTCATCCGGGCGCGGGCGTCGGCGAAACGTCCGGCATCACGGCCAAACATCTCGACATAGGCCATCAGATGGTGCCCCAGGGTCACGGGCTGGGCGGTCTGCAGATGGGTGAAACCGGGCATCAGGTCGCCCGCATGCTGCTCGGCGCGCGTCAGCAGCGCAGCCTGCAGCGCCTTCAACTGCGCGACCGAGCGATCGCAGGCGTCGCGGACCCACAGGCGGAAATCGACCGCGACCTGATCGTTGCGGCTGCGTGCCGTGTGCAGCCGGCCTGACGGCTCGCCGATCAGTTCATTGAGGCGCGCCTCCACATTCATGTGGATGTCCTCGAACTGGTCGCGGAACGGGAAGGTCCCGGCCTCGATCTCGGACTGGATGACCTCCAGCCCGCCCAGGATCGCGTCTGCATCGGCCTGTGAAATGATGCCTTGCTTGGCCAGCATGCGGCAGTGGGCCCGCGATCCGGCCAGATCCTGACGCCACAGGCGCTGGTCCACGCCGATGGAGACGTTGATCGCCTGCATGATCTCGGCGGGGCGCGACGAAAAGCGTCCGCCCCACATGTCTTGACCCGCGGGCTTCACCGGCGCAGTCGAACCGCCGGATGGATTGGCGTCGGAAGAAGGTGTTTCGGTCATGAGCGGCTCAAGAAAGGCGATCTGGGCGGTCGTCGGCGCGGTCGTCGTCGTCAGCACCATCGCCGGCGCCGGCGGCATGGCGATGTCGCTATACGCCAATCATCGCCAGAAGGCGCAAGTCGAACAGACCACAACCGCCGCTGCGGCGCCAAAAAGCGACCTGGCGCGCTTCGCGGTCGGATCCCTGGCCGCGTTGTCGACCCCGGCCGAGTCGAAACGGGCGCCCGAATACGCGTTCCGCGATCGCACGGGCACAGCCGTTCGTTTCTCGGCCTTTCAGGGCAAGGTCGTGGTTGTGAATCTCTGGGCGATGTGGTGCGCGCCCTGCAAGGCGGAGATGCCCACGCTCCAGGCGCTGGCGAAGGCCTATGAGACGAAGGAGGATCTGGTTGTCCTGCCGATCAATGTCGACGCCACGCCCGACGCCGCCGCCGAGGCGAAACGTTTCTTGGCCGACCAAGCGCCCCTGCCCTTCTACAGCGACGCCAAATTCCAGCTGCCGTTCGAGTTTCCCGGCAAGGGCGCCATGCCGCAGACCATCGTCCTGGATCGTCAGGGCCGCATCCGCGCCGTCATGAAGGGCGAGGCGGACTGGTCCAGCCCGGAAGCGCGCGCCCTGATCGATGCAATCTTGGCGGAAGGCGGCGCACCGCCTCTCACCTGATCGTCTTTAGTTGCTGTTCGCCGGAACGCGCTGGTCGGTCGCGGGATTGATCGCGCCAGGCTTGCCCTCGGCCGCCGCCTCGGCCTGTTCGGTTTCCAGCTTGTCAGCGACCTTGCCAGCCCCGCTCTCGACCGCCTGCGCCGCCTTCATCGCGCCGCCTTCGATCACTTCTCCGGCCTGAGACGCGACATCGGCCGTCTTGTCGGCCGCAGCTTCCGCATGCGCCTCGGTCTTTTCCTGCTCGGCCTGGGTGCAGGCGGCCGCGCCCAGCGTCATTGCGGCGACGGCCGCCATCAGGGCTTTGGTTCGGATCGTCACGACGAAACTCCGGTCAAGGTTGAAAGCTCGACCGAAAAACGCAGCACAACGGCGCAGGTTGCAGTCAGGCCAGAGCAAGCGGAACCATAGAACCCGACATTGGGTTTGGCTCCGAAAGTGGAGGAGGAGACGGCAATGGACGAGTTTCGCAGAGACGACCCGAATGTGATCATTCCGATCGCCAGCGCGCTCCCGCGTGTGGAGGAAACAATCATCGTCGAGCGCGAAAGCAGCACAGGCTGGTGGTTGGCCGCTCTGCTGGGCGCGATCGTAATCGCCGTCGCACTATGGTTGTTCACCAGGCCCTCCGATCGTGATCCATCGGCAGAGCGTCGCCTGGCCCAGGCCGAAGCCGCTGCCGCCGACGCCCAAGCCACCGCGCAAAGCGCCCTTGTCAGGAACAGTGAGGCCGACGCCCGCGACAGTATCGCGCTGGCCCAGGCTCAGGCCATGGCGGCTCGGGCGGAAGCAGACAGGGCGATCCAACAAGCGCGCGCAGCACAGGCCCGAGCCGCCGAACCGGTGGTGATCGAACGCCAGACGGTGGTTCGGCCGGCCTCGAGCGGAGACGTGGTCATCGCACCGACCTCACCTCAACCTTAAGTCTTTCTGAGACAAACTCTTGGATTGCCAGGAAGGGATAGACGTGGGAGCTTGTCTGGTCCGAAAAGGAGACAGCCGTGTTCCCAGTTTCTCTGCTCTTCGCCGCTACTCTCGCCGCTCAGGCTTCTGGTCAGACGTCGCCGGCTGGCGAGGTCGCAACGCCTCAGACTGGACCAGTCGCTCAGACCACAGCGCAGGAACGGCCTCGGCGTGTCTGCGAACGGCGAGCTCTGACGGGACGCCGGCTTGAGCAGACCATCTGCTACACGCCTGAGCAATATGCCGCTCTGGTCGAGGCAAAGCGCAAGGAACTTCGTGAAATCCAGAGCCGCGATGCGGTGCAGTACGACCGCTCGATCGTCGGCATCCCGCCCGGACCGCTTTGATCTGTCAGTCTTTACACCTTGAGCTGCTGGCAGCGACGCAGACCCAGGCGTTGCCGATTGCGGGGTGACTCGACAAGAACTCCGCACCGGATGCGCTCTCACCAGCGCGCAAATGGCCTTGTTTGAACGATCATCCAGTGCCGGCCCGAGATAGCCAGCGAGCTTTGCTCTATATCTGAACCAGAGCGGAACAACCACTCACTGGTTTTCAGGGGACATTGGAGATTCGGTCTGTAGCATTCCTGGTCATCGGGACAGCTGTGTTGTCCGCGCCCGCATTTGCGCAAGACGCAGAGACACCAAAATACGTCGTGGCGGTCGCCTTGTCCCAGGCAGGTCAAATCGTCGATGCTCCGTCCCTGACCATGTCTCCTGGCTCCTCCGCCTATGCGCAGGTCGATGGACGTTATCGTATCGACACAAGTCTGACGGAAGGCGCAGGTCAGCGGCTGACGTTGAAAGCAACGATTGCTCGTCCTGAAGCTGAGCAATGGATCGTCGTTGCTCGACCGATGCTCACCCTCAACGGAGGGGGACGCGCGACAGTTCGATTGCTTGGCATAGGCGGGAACACGGTCGAACTGACCATCCAACCTGCACCAAGTCCGCCAACCCTGTAATCTTTAGGTTCTGTCAGCGGTTGGGCGCCCTGCCTGGCTTCAGCGAAACGTCGCAGACGTCCGCATCGTCCCGAACATATCCGATACAAAGCGGAGTTCAGCGGTGTCGACCGCTGACGAACTTGGACTCTGGTTCTCAGGGCTTGCACGCCTTCCGACCACGCCGCACTGCGTCGCTGTCCAACTGTCAGTTCTGCACATGGGAGCGCCGGATCTTCGCCCCTTCGACGGCCCAAATCGTGTTGTTGCCCACGGTGACCACGTAGATGGGCAGGCGATACAACAGCGATGCAAAGACATGGGTCTCCACCGGCAACGGGGAGACGATGTGGCTCACGACAAGCGCGTTCAACTGACCGTCGCGGGCGGCCTCACGTCGGTCAGAAATGATACAGGTCGCGGAAAGCTGGTCGCGCCGCAGCAGCGAATGGCCGTCCGCCGAGATACGAAAACGGTAGTGGCCGGTGAGGATCAGGCTGTTCGGATCCGTGGTGGAGGCAAGCAGCCAGACCAGCCAATCATCGCTGTCCGGATCCTTGAGGACAACGGCATTATAGCGCTGAGCACAACGCAGCTCGCCGATCTGATTTGCAGCCGTCATGCGAGCCTCGAACCGTGCGAGTTGGTCTGCTGGCAGCACAGGATCGACAGCCGCTTCCACCGGCCCCGCTCCTCCACTGGTGACCAGCACATCCCATGCGGCGCGCCGCTGGCCATTCTCCTGGCTCAAAAAGCGGACTCGCTGGTTCTCCCCCTCATCGACTACGATCCAGCCGATCAAACCCGCGGGAGGACGGTTGCGGAAATGTCGCGTGAGCGCGTCGCTAGCTACAGCCGCAGCAGCATCCTGGCGATACAGGGCCGCTCCGATGACCTGGACCTTTTCAAGCGACCAATCTTCGACAGGCGTGGGCGGCGCATCCTCACGCGCGACCGCAGGCTGCCCTCCTATAAGCAAGACAGCTACGGCAAAGACGAAATGTTTCAATAGGCTGCGCATGCAGAAAGCTCCCCAAGCCGAAGGCGTACCACCTCCGCGAGAGGAAAACACCCGCTAAGCACCCGGTCAAATGCTGATCAGCTATTCGCAGACTGCCGCTTAAAGATCCGCCGGACCCGAGACCCGAAACTCGACATAGGCCAAGCTCGATTTCACTACGGGCATTCGCTGCCGAAGCAGACATCAGGCGTACAGGGCGCTCAAGAAGTGGACTGCAGAGGGCCTTGCACACTCCAGACCTCATAGCGGACGACATTAGTCGATCATACGCAGTGGGAAAGTGGTGACTGGAGGCGGGACCACGCACAGATCCACATCGCCAGCAATGCGCATTGCGGGCTGAAGCAGGCCCGATCCTAGGGGAATGACCAAATGCTGAGGGGCCGAGAACGCGCAGTCTACCAGCGGACATTTTGAAGTTCCGCCAAGGTTCGCTAGGAGACCTTTGAATCGCAGTCAGGCTGTCGATTGGGAGAGAGGTTTCGCCATAATCTGAGGCGCGCCTGAACCTCCATATACTCAGCCAGTGGAACATCAGGAGACTTCGTCCAGCCGCCAACGCGTTCGAGGTCTTGTTTCAGAGAGCTTTCGATCACTGCCGCATTTTCATCGTCGAGCCGGGCGATAACGTTGAGGGCCTGATTTGCCTTACGCCTGACTCTGCGGTTCTCACCGGCCTTCCTTGCCGGAATGGCCTTCCGTGATGCCTTGTCGTTTTCGCCATAGGTATTGCGGCGGTCGTTCGCATAGCTGAGCGACTTTTTTTCCTGCGGGTTTCTGGGTCGCTTTTCGTCCATCTATGAAAACTGCACCCTGTGCCCCCCGTTAGGCAACCAGACGCCAACGTCCGCTATGGGTCGATTGCGGTCTTGGGCTCCCCTGTTGAAAGCGGACGTGGGCCCGCTGGCCGGAAGCGGTCGCGGCAGATGTCAGCGAAGGGTGGTTAGCGGAACTGAGCCGAAACCCTCAGAGGCGGCCCTTTAGCCGTTCTGCGGCGGCCTGCATCCTAGAGTTTGCTGCCTGCTCCAGGTCTCGACATTCAGCAGCAGTTTTGTCGGGGCGGCTAGGGTCTGCGAGACCTTGCTCATACCCCTGCCTGAAACTCGAGACTAGCCAAGTCGGCACGCCCGGAGGCGCCTGATCGGACGTAAGGCCCTCCAGCCGCGCCTTGGCGCCGGCGGGTAGGTGAGCGGCGCACGTACCGGCGTATCTTCCTAAACCCATGAATGCGGCGACGGCTTCGGCGGCGTCAGGGTTCGCGGGAGTGATGATCGGAGGTCCTGCATCCTGCCCCATGAGGCTGGCACTCAGAAATGCAGCAATGATCATCTTCTTCCCCGTATCTGAGGACGGCCGACGGACAATCCCCGGATGATCCTTGCATATCGTCAGGTCGTTGGGGAGAGCCGTGACGACGACCATCCGAAAGACCGCCATGGGTCGACTTCGGCCTTAAACTTCCACCCGAAAAATGGACGTTCGGCTGCATAGCGCGAAGCTGATGGGCCCAAGCGTGAAACAACCCAAGCCAAGGACGCTTTAAGTTATTGCTAACCAACAACAAAATGGTGACTGGAGGCGGGATCGAACCGCCGACCTGTGGGTTATGAATCCACCGCTCTAACCATCTGAGCTACCCAGTCCCGGGCCCTGCGCGAGGCCGGGGCCAGCGCGAAAGAGGCGTGCCTATATCGCCGTCGGGCGCGCGGTTCAAGTCGTCTCGGACCAGAACCTGCGGCGATAGAGCGCAAGATGCCCTGCCACAGGAACGGTAACGCTGGTCTCGCCGTTTCGTAACGACTGCCTAAAGCCCAGCCGGAGCTCGCCCTTCATGCGCCTGATCGTCGCCGCCGCCTCGACATCCCTGCTCGTTCTCGCCGCCGCCTGTGGCGCAAATAGCGAGAGCGCCGGTGCTGCGCCTCAGGCCGGGGCCTCGCTGGAAACCCGTCCGGCTAACAATCCCGATCAGCAACCGGCCTTCCCCGGCCAGACCCGCGCGCCGGGCGTCAAGACCGAACAGGCCATGACCCATACGGTGGTCGCCTCGGGCCTTGTCCACCCCTGGGGTCTGGCGGCCCTGCCCGACGGCCGCTGGCTGGTTACCGAAAAGCCGGGTCGTCTGCGCATCATCACCGCTCAAGGCCAAGTCGGCGAACCGGTCGCGGGCTTGCCCGCCGTCGACGCGCGCGGTCAAGGCGGCCTGCTGGATGTGATCGTCGGGCCGAGCTTTGCGCAGGATCGCATGATCTATTGGAGCTATGCCGAACCGCGCGAGGGCGGCAACGCCACCTCGGTCGCGCGCGGTCGACTGTTGGACGACGGATCGCGCGTCGAGAATGTTCAGGTCATCTTCCGCGCCCTGCCCGTCTATGACGGCGACAAGCATTTCGGGTCGTCCCTGGCCTTTGCGCCGGATGGCAAGCTGTTCATCACCCTGGGCGAGCGTTCGGACAAGCCTATGCGGCCCCAGGCGCAGGATCTAGGCTCGCACATGGGCAAGACCATCCGCATCAACGCCGACGGCACGGTCCCGCAAGACAATCCCTTCGTTGGCCGCGCCGGAGCCCTGCCGGAAATCTGGAGCCTGGGACACCGCAACGTCCAGGGCGTTGCCGTTCAGCCGGGAACGGGCACCATCTGGACCATCGAACACGGCACGCGCGGCGGCGACGAGGTCAATCTGGACAAGGCCGGCGCCAACTACGGCTGGCCGGATGCGGCCTACGGCGTCGAATATGCGGGCGGTCAGATCAACAGCGGCGCGACGCAAAAGGATGGCACCGAACAGCCCGTCTATTACTGGGATCCGGTGATCGCACCCGGCGGCGCAACCTTCTATCAGGGCGCCATGTTCCCCGGCTGGGACGGCAACCTCCTGGTCGCGGGCCTGAAGGAAAAACATATTGCGCGTCTGGTGATCCAGAATGACCGGGTGGTGGGCGAAGAGCGCCTGCTGACAGACTTAGGCGAACGCATCCGCGACGTGGCGGTCGGCGCCGACGGGTCGGTCTGGGCCATCACCGACGAGCAGAACGGCAAGCTGGTCAGGCTGTCGGCGACGCAGTAGTCTTCGAGGGCCGGGGGGCTATGCGGAGCGGTTGACGCTCCAAAGGGAGCAGCGAACCATGCGTATCCTCATCCTTTCCGCCGCCGTTGTCCTGCCGCTGCTTTCGGGCTGCGGCTCGATGGGCGCGACCAATAGCTATCAGCAGGACCTGAACGCTCTGGAGGCCGCCTGCACGCGTGACCAAGGCATTTTGACGCCGACTGGCGTTCAGACCGGCCGTCCCCAGACCGAATACGCCTGCAAGATCACTGGTGGCGCCACCCGTATTCCGCCGCGCTGACAGCGGGCGCTCGGCCGGCGTTCCCACGCTCTCATACCTTCAGTCAGTCAAAGCATCCGCCGCAAGCGGCCGCGATCACGCGGCTTATTACTTGACGTTGACGTAAACGTAGGGTTCTTGGCGTCCACGCTTGGAACCGCCTTGTCCGTCGTGCCGCGACCTGCCGCACGTTGAGGATGGGCCCAAAGATGGAGACGCACTTCCATGGCTGACGCCTATATCTACGACGCCGTCCGCACGCCGCGCGGCAAGGGCAAGAAGGACGGCTCGCTGCACGAGATCACCGGCCTCAGCCTGGCGACCCAGGTGCTGGAAGCCCTGCGTGATCGCAACGACCTGGACACCTCCAAGGTCGACGACGTCATCCTGGGCTGCGTCACGCCCGTGGGCGAACTCGGCGCCGACATCGCGCGTACGGCCGTGCTCTCGGCCGGTTGGTCGCAATATACTGCGGGTGTCCAGATCAACCGCTTCTGCGCCTCGGGCCTGGAAGCCGTGAACATGGCGACGGCCAAGGTGAAGTCCGGCGAGGCCGACTTCGCCGTCGGCGGCGGCGTCGAGGTCATGAGCCGTGTGCCGATGGGTTCGGATATGGGCGCCTGGCCGACCGACCCCTCTTCGGCCTTCCCGACCTATTTCGTGCCGCAAGGCGTGTCGGCGGACATGATCGCCACCAAATACGGCTTCAGCCGCGACGACGTGGACGCCTATTCGGTGGAGAGCCACAAGCGCGCCGCCAAGGCTTGGGCCGAGGGTCGGTTCAAGAACTCGGTCATCGGCGTCAAGGACCAGCTGGGCCTGACCATCCTGGATCATGACGAGACGATCCGTCCGAACACGGACATGCAGGCGCTCGGCAGCCTGAACCCCTCCTTCGCCATGATGGGCGAAATGGCCTTCGACGGCGTGATCAACCAGCGCTATCCCGAGGTCGAGCGCGTCAATCACGTCCACACTCCGGGCAACTCGTCCGGCATCGTCGATGGTTCGGCCGGCGTGCTGATCGGTTCGCTGGAAGCCGGCCAGGCCCTGGGCCTGAAGCCGCGCGCCAAGATCCTGGGCGGCGCCTCGATCGGCTCGGAGCCGTCGATCATGCTGACCGGCCCGGAGTTCGTGACCCACAAGCTGCTGGGTCGTCTGGGCATGAAGTCGACCGACATCGACCTCTATGAGCTGAACGAGGCCTTCGCCGCCGTCGTCCTGCGCTACATGCAGGCGCTGGACATCGACCACGCCAAGATGAATGTGAACGGCGGCGGCATCTCGATGGGCCACCCGCTCGGCGCCACCGGCGCCATGATCACCGGCATCGCGCTGGACGAGCTGGAGCGCTCGAACAAGTCGACCGCCCTGGTCACCCTGTGCATCGGCGGCGGCATGGGCACCGCCACCGTCATCGAACGCGTCTGATCCAGGAGCAAATGGATATGGAAAACTTCAAGATCGACGTCGACGCCGACGGCATCGCCCTGTTCACCTTCGACGTTCCGGGCCGTTCGATGAACACCCTGACCTCTTCGGTGATGAAGGAAATCCCCGAGCTGGTCGAACGCATCAAGACCGACGACGCCATCAAGGGCGCCGTCATCACCTCGGGCAAGGCCTCGGGCTTCTGCGCCGGCGCGGACCTGGGCGACATGGCCGGCGGCGTGCTGTCGGGCGGCGGCGACCTGCAAAAGGCGTTCGACGCCGGCTGGAAGCTGAACGGCGCCTTCCGTGCGCTGGAAACCTCGGGCAAGCCGATCGCGGCCGCGATCAACGGCCTCGCTTTGGGCGGCGGGCTGGAGTTCACCCTGGCGGCCCACTACCGCGTGGTCGAGAACGACAACAAGATCCAGCTGGGCCTGCCCGAGATCAAGGTGGGTCTGTTCCCCGGCGGCGGCGGCACCCAGCGCCTGACCCGCCTGGTCGGCGTCCAGAACGCCATGATGGCGATGAGCGAGGGCAAGTCCTTCCGCCCGAACGACGCAAAGAGCGCAGGGATCGTCCACGAGGTGGTCGAGAAAGGCCAGTCGGTCGAGGCCGCCAAGGCCTGGATCAAGAACGGCGGCAAGGCCGTCCAGCCCTGGGACGAGAAGTCGTTCAAACTGCCTGGCGGCGGCCCCTATCACCCGGCCGGCATTCAGAACTTCATGGTCGGCAACGCCATGCTGCGCAAGCAGTCCTACGGCAACTATCCCGCCGTGGTGAACCTGATGAAGGCCGTTTACGAAGGCGCCCAGGTGCCGATGGACGCGGCTCTGCGCGTCGAGACCCGCTACTTCATCAAGACCCTGATGACGCCGCA
>OFRI01000048.1_pt1 | contig 26901 bp, 26 predicted proteins | sample 1543031 | NCBI WGS metagenome assembly OFRI01 (sample SAMN07774226, study PRJEB24372) | wastewater metagenome
CAACAAGGCAGGTGGTACGGCAATGACGGGGCTGTTCATCGGACACTTCCATGTGTGCAGATGGCGGAAAAAGGACTGGCAATCACGTTGTGGTCGATAGTCTAAGCCGTTTTGGCGGCGCAGGGGGACTCGGTCTGCCCAATGGTGCTATCGGCCGGCACGAGCCAGTGGTGCTCCCGCCTTTTGCTTGCTTGAGCCGGGTGCAGGCTTGGGCGCAGAATGTGCCGCGCCAGGCGTGTCTGCACCCGCCTACCGCTCTCATTGCTCAGACAAGGACTCCCGATGACCCGTTTTCGTGCGCTTTGCACCGCTGCTCTGTTGGTTTGTGCCAGTGGCCAGGTAATGGCCGATGCGAAAAGCCATGCTGCCGATGCCGAAAAATTCCTCATTCTGGCCCATGCCGACAAGCTGGCGGTGCCGGTTTACGCCCAGGTGCAGCAGATGTTTGCCCAGCGCTTCGCCCAGGCCAAAGCGCCGGAGTCGAAAAAAGCCCTGCTGGAAAGCTATCAGGCCAAGGCCAATGTTGCCCTGGAAAAAGCCGTGGGCTGGGACAAGATCAAGCCCGACCTGATCAAGCTGTACACCACTAACTTCTCGGAAGCCGAACTCAAGGGCCTGATTGAGTTCTACCAGTCGCCGCTGGGCAAGAAGGTCATGGAAAAAATGCCGACCCTCAGCGCGCAGTCGGCGCAGATGACCCAAGGTCGCCTGGAAAAGGCCGTGCCTGAGGTCAATAAGCTGCTGGCCGAGATGATGGAAAAAGTTGATCCCGCCGCCGCCAAGAAGCCTTGAACGAGAACCTGAATGAGCAAGCGTGATCAGTTGCAAGCCGCCTTGCAGGCCCTAACGCCGGAACACCTTGAGGTGCTGGACGAGAGCCATATGCACAGCCGTGGCCTGGAAACCCATTACAAGGTCGTGGTGGTCAGTGCGCTGTTCGCCGGCCTCAATCTCGTCAAGCGTCACCAGCGGGTGTATGCCGCCGTGGGCGAGTTGATGGGGCAGATCCACGCGTTGGCGCTGCACACCTACACCGCTGAGGAGTGGGCTGCACTGCACGCGGTGCCGGCGTCGCCGACATGTAAGGGCGGTAGCAAAAGCCACTAACCGATCAGCCCCCCAAGCTGATCGACCTGAACGCGATCTGTTACCATTCAGCAGCGCCGGCCTTCGCCGGCGTTGTTGTTTGTATTGTCCGGTCCGTCCTTTACGTGGACGACCACCTGGAGCGTTTTTATGACCCAAGCCATTGTCGTGGCCGCGCTGTACAAGTTCGTGTCTCTGCCGGACTTTGAGGCGCTGCGCGAACCCCTGTTGCAAACCCTGTTGGATAACGGCGTCAAAGGTACTCTGCTGATCGCCGAAGAAGGCATCAACGGCACCGTATCCGGCAGTCGCGCCGGCATTGATGGCCTGCTGACCTGGCTCAAGGCTGACCCGCGTTTTGTCGATATCGACCACAAAGAGTCCTATTGCGATGAACAGCCGTTCTACCGCAGCAAGGTCAAACTGAAGAAAGAAATCGTCACCCTCGGTGTGCCCGGTGTCGATCCCAACCAGTTGGTCGGTACCTATGTTGAGCCCCAGGACTGGAACGCTCTGATTGCTGACCCGGAAGTGCTGGTGATCGATACCCGTAATGATTACGAAGTGGCGATCGGCACCTTCGAGCGCGCCATCGACCCCAAAACCAAGAGCTTTCGTGAGTTCCCCGAGTACGTCGAAGCCCACTTCGACCCGGCCAAACACAAGAAAGTGGCGATGTTCTGCACCGGCGGCATCCGTTGCGAAAAGGCCTCCAGTTATATGCTGGGTGCTGGCTACGCCGAGGTCTTTCACCTCAAGGGCGGCATCCTCAAGTACCTCGAAGAAGTGCCTGAGGAAAACAGCCTGTGGCGCGGTGACTGCTTTGTCTTCGACAACCGGGTGACTGTGCGTCACGACCTCTCCGAAGGCGATTACGACCAGTGCCACGCCTGTCGCGCACCCATTACCCAAGAGGACTGCCAGTCACCGCATTACGTGGCGGGCGTCAGCTGCCCTTATTGCTGGGACAACCTCAGCGAGAAAACCCGTGCCGGTGCCCGTGAGCGGCAAAAGCAGATCGAACTGGCCAAAGCGCGCAACCAGCCGCATCCCCTGGGGCACAATCCACGGCAGAAGAAAGAGGCCTGAGCCATGCACACCCGCCTGCTCTATGTGATGGACCCGATGTGTTCCTGGTGCTGGGGCTTTGCTCCGGTGCTGCAGGCCCTTGCCGAGCAGGCCGCGGCCTGTGGTGTGCCGCTGGAGCTGGTGGTCGGTGGCTTGCGCCAGGAGCGCGCCGCCCTCGATCCGGCCGGGCGGGTGCGTATTCTTGGGCACTGGCAGGCGGTCAATGCCATGACTGGGCAGCTGTTTAACTTTCACGATGGCTTGCCCGAAGGGCTGGTCTATCACACCGAGCCGGCGTGCCGGGCGCTGGTCACCGCGCGCCAACTGGATAGCGAAAAGGTCTGGACGTTGCTGCAGCTGATTCAGGAAGCCTTTTATTGTGAAGGCCGCGATGTCACCCAGGCGCCGGTGTTGCGCGAGCTGGCGACCGCCGCGGGCTTGCCGCGCCAGGCGTTTGCCGAAGCGTTTGACAGTGCGGCCACGCAAGCGGCAACGCAGAAGGACTTCGCCTGGGTGCAGGACCTGGGTATCGCCGGTTTCCCCACCTTGCTGGCCGAGCACAACGGGCAGAAGGCCCTGCTGACCAATGGTTATCAGCCGTTGGCACAGCTGCAGCCGCTGCTGGCGCGCTGGCTGGAGCGCGCCACCCATGCTTGACCAACCGTTGGCGGACCGTCTGAGCTGGGCGGAAATCCGCCGGCTGGCCCTGCGCCACCGCAAGGCCTTGTTCTTGGCCAACGCCGTGGCGGTGCTGACCACCCTGTGCAGCGTGCCGATCCCCTTGCTGTTGCCGTTGCTGGTGGACGAAGTGCTGCTGGGTAATGGCGACGCCGCCTTGTTGGTGATGAACCGTTTTCTGCCCGTCGCAGCCCAGCAGGCAGTGGGTTACATCGGCCTGATGCTGGTGCTGACCCTGGTGCTGCGCGGCTCGGCCCTGTGCTTCAACGTATTGCAGGCGCGGCTGTTTGCGCGGTTGTCGAAAGACATCGTCTACCGCATTCGCCTGCGCCTGATCGAGCGGCTCAAGCGCATCTCCCTGGCGGAGTACGAAAGCCTCGGCAGCGGCACCGTAACCACTCACCTGGTCACCGATCTGGATACGCTCGACAAGTTCGTCGGCGAAACCCTCAGTCGCTTTCTGGTTGCCATGCTTACCCTGGCCGGCACCTCGGCAATTTTGCTGTGGATGCACTGGCAGTTGGCGCTGCTGATTCTGCTGTTCAACCCCTTGGTGATCTACGCCACGGTGCAGCTGGGCAAGCGGGTCAAGCACCTGAAGAAACTGGAAAACGACAGCACCGCGCGCTTTACCCAGGCCCTGGGGGAAACCCTGGAAGCCATTCAGGAGGTGCGCGCCGGCAATCGCCAGGGTTTCTTCCTCGGTCGCCTCGGCACCAAGGCCCGCGAGGTGCGCGACTACGCCGTGGCCTCGCAGTGGAAGAGCGACGCCTCTAGCCGCGCCAGCGGTTTGCTGTTCCAGTTTGGTATCGACGTGTTCCGTGCGGCGGCCATGCTCACCGTGCTGTTTTCCGACCTGTCGATTGGGCAGATGCTCGCGGTGTTCAGCTACCTATGGTTCATGATCGGCCCGGTCGAACAACTGCTCAGCCTGCAATACGCCTATTACGCCGCCGGCGGTGCGCTGACGCGGATCAACGAGTTGCTGGCGCGGGCCGACGAGCCGCAATACCCGGCCCAGGTCGATCCTTTTGTCGGTCACGCTACGGTTGGCATTGAGGTGCGCGATCTGCACTTTGCCTACAACGACGAGTCGGTGCTGGACGGCCTCAACCTGAGCATCGCGCCGGGCGAGAAGGTCGCCATCGTTGGTGCCAGCGGTGGTGGTAAAAGCACCTTGGTGCAGCTGCTGCTCGGGCTCTACACGCCACAGGCCGGCAGCATCAGTTTTGGTGGTGTCAGTCAGGAGCAGGCCGGCCTGGCGTGTATCCGCGAGCATGTCGCGGTGGTGCTGCAACACCCGGCGCTGTTCAATGACACCGTGCGCGCCAACCTGACCATGGGCCGCGAGCGCAGTGATGAGGCGTGCTGGCGCGCCCTGGAAATCGCCCAGCTGGCCGAGACCATCCGCGTGTTGCCGCAAGGACTGGACAGCATCGTTGGTCGCTCCGGCGTGCGCCTGTCTGGCGGTCAGCGCCAGCGCCTGGCAATTGCGCGGATGGTGCTGGCCGAGCCGAACGTGGTGATCCTCGACGAAGCCACTTCTGCCCTGGATGCCGCCACCGAATACGCCCTGCATCAGGCCCTCGGGCGTTTCCTTAGCGGTCGTACCACCCTGATCATTGCCCATCGCTTGTCCGCGGTGAAGCAGGCCGATCGGGTGTTGGTGTTCGACGGCGGGCGCATCGCCGAGGACGGTGATCATCAGCAGCTGATCGCCGACGGTGGTCTGTACGCCAAACTTTACGGGCATTTGCAGCATTGAGTCGCAACTAACGCGCGATCATTGCGGGTTTTGCAAGGTTGCCTTGCGCGCTGGCTACTGTTTGCCCGCCGTGCGCCTGCCTAGAGTGGCGACCTCCCTGTGCATGTCGCCAGGGCTGGAGGTCGCTATGCGTAAATTGCCCACTCGTTCTTGCCGCGCCGTCATCCTGGGCCTTGGTCTGCTGACGGCGGGGCCGCTGTTTGCTGCTCTGGATGAGCCCAGTCATGTCCAGCTGCGCATGCTCGATAGCCGCCCCGATGCGGCGGGTGAGCTGATTTATCAGGGCGCCACCTATGCCCAGGATCGACCCGGCCAGCCGCCGCTCTTTCGCTATGAGCGCCGCGTACAAGAGGGCGCCGAAGGTCTGCTCGCCACCCACTTAACCCGCGAGCCCGATGGGCGACTGATCATCGTCGAGTCGGCACAGGTCGCGGCAGACTATGCCCTGCACGTGTTTACGGTGATTAATCAACAGAACGACTTCAGCGGTTCGGTGCACGTGAGTGCCGATGGTCGCCACCTGCGCTACCGGTTGTACGAGCAGGGGCAGTGGAGCAGTGCTGAGGAGGAGGTCAGCAGTCCTGTGCTCAGCGGGCCGTCGTTACACGGATTTATTTACCAGCATTGGGCCGCATTGGTGGCCGGGCAGAGTTTGCCCGTGCGCTTTATCGTGCTGCGCGAAAAACAGACTTACGGTTTTACTGTGCGCTACGACGGCAGTGTTGACGGACAGGCTCACTTTTCGTTGAGTCCCAGTAGTTTCTGGGTCGGCCTGGTAGTTGCGCCCTTGCGGCTGACCTTCAGTGCTGCGGATAAGACCCTGTTGCGCTACGAAGGGCGCGTACCGCCGCAGCAGTCGGTGGCAGGCAAACATGAAGATTTGGATGCGCGCGTTGAGTATTCGAACGTGGCCGCGAGTTATCGCTAGGCGATGATCAGAGCGTGCCGTTGAGCCAGGGATCGTTGCGATTTCCACCGAATGTCTGCAGGAGGAAATCGATAAATACTCGGCTGCGCGCAGGGACGTATTTACGTGTGGGCATGGCCACGTAGAGGTTCAGCGTCGTGCCGCGCCAGTCTGGGAGGAGTCTCTGCAGGCGCCCTTCACGGAGCGCTTGAGCGCTGACAAACGATGGCAAACCGGCCACACCCAGGCCGGCCAGGGCGGCAGCAAGGATCAGTTCAATCTGTGGCGTGGCCAGCACGGTTGGCGGGAGTGCCAGGCGGATGCTGTCGTTGGCCTGGCCGTCGGGTATCTGGCGGTACAGCGTTAGCTCGCGGCGCACGGCGCTTACGGCGGGCAGCAGGCCAGCGTGCTGGAGCAGGTCCTGGGGTTGTTGCGGGCAACCGTGGCGAGCCAGGTAGTCCGGTGAAGCGCAGATGATGAATGAGGAACAGGCCAGTGGTCGCACAATAAAGTCGCCCTGCAAGCCTTGTTCGCCAATCGACAGGATCGACACGTCAAAGTTCTCATCGGCAACCTCTACGGCTCCTGGGCTGCTGATTTCCAGATGGATGTCCGGGTACTGACGATAAAACTCGGGCAACTGGCGCGCCAGTTGGTGTGCCGCAAAGGCCGGCGGGCAGAGGATTCGCAGGGTGCCGCTGGGGCGCTCTGTGGCGGCGCCGGCCAGGGCGTCGGCGTCATCCAGTTCGGCAAGAATCAACCGTGCGCGCGGTAAGTAAGTCGCGCCAATCTCCGTCAACGCCAGACGCCGGCTGCTGCGGTTGAGTAGGCGAGCACCCAGGTGCTGCTCCAGGTCGGCAATCGCGCGGGTTACCACGGCCGGGGCAAGGTCCAGGGCGCGGGCTGCGGCGGCAAAACTGCCGGAGGCGATGACCTGGGTAAAGATGCGCAGCGAACGCAGTTGATCCATCAGGTTTGCTCCGCAGGTGTACACCGGTAGTGGGTGCTGGTTTTGGATGGCCAGAGTGCCGAGATTTTCTGCGCTTGGCGAATGCTGGCTGAATAGTGCGGGTCAATGTTTAGCAATATCAAAACTAAGCGTAGATAAAACTGGATTTAACTCGTTGAATGCCCGTGTGAGTCTGTGCGACATGAATTTCGAACGGCGTTTTTCTTTGGGCAAGTCGCCCGTCAGCGGATTGTCTGCTCATATTCCTGCAGCCTTCTGGGCGCTTTGGCATTGTCGTCACGCGCGGCCACCAGATGCAGGCTGCGTCTCAAGTCGCTGATCAACCACGCCCGTGACCTCGCCTGACCTTTTGCCGTAAGTGCGCCGCCTCGCTGCGTTGCGCCAACCAGGAATACACCATGACCGCTGCCCTGAAACCCGTGATTGCCGCCGCCGAGCGCTGCCCGTCCTATTACAGTGCCACCCTCAATAGCGAAACTGATTACCCGACGGTGCAGGGCACTGTGCAGGTTGACGTGGCCATCATCGGTGGCGGCTTTACCGGTGTGGCCACGGCGGTGGAGCTGGCCGAGCGTGGGCTGAAAGTGGCGATCATCGAGGCCAATAAGATCGGTTGGGGTGCCACCGGGCGCAACGGCGGCCAGGTCACTGGCAGCCTGTCTGGCGAAGAGGCCATGCACAAACAGATGAGCAAAACCCTCGGCCAGGACGTCGATGACTTCATCTGGAATCTGCGCTGGCGCGGCCACGACATCATCAAGAGTCGGGTGGCCAAATACGGCATCCAGTGCGACCTCAAACACGGTCACCTGCATGCGGCGATGAAGCCTGTGCACATGAACGAGCTGAACGCGTCCTACGAGGAAGCCGTGCGCCGCGGCATGGGTGATCAAGTCACCCTGTTGGACGCCCAAGGCGTGCGCAATCACCTGCAGAGTGACCTGTACTGCGGCGCGATCAAGAACACCCGCAACATGCACTTGCACCCGTTGAACCTTTGCATCGGCGAGGCCAAAGCCGCTGAGAGCCTGGGCGCGCTGATCTTCGAACACTCCGAAGTGCTGGACATTGTGCATGGCGCCAATCCGGCGGTAATTACTGCTCAGGGCCGCGTCGAAGCCAAGCAGGTGATGCTGGCCGGCGACGTTTACCACAAGCTCGAACGCAAGCAGCTCAAGGGCATGATTTTCCCGGCCATGGGCGGCATCGTCACCACCAAGCCGCTGGGCGACCTGGCCAAGCAACTCAACCCGCAGGACCTGGCGGTGTACGACTGCCGCTTCGTGCTCGACTACTACCGCATGACTGCCGACGGCCGCCTGTTGTTTGGCGGCGGTGCCAACTACTCCGGCCGCGATTCGCGCGATATCGCCGCCGAGCTGCGCCCGTGTATTGAACGCACTTTTCCGGCGCTGAAAGGCGTGGAAATCGACTTTCAGTGGAGCTGCGCGATGGGCATCGTGATGAACCGCATCCCGCAGCTGGGCAAACTCTCAGACAACGTCTGGTACTGCCAGGGCTACTCCGGCCATGGCGTCGCTACCACTCACATCATGGGTGAGATCATGGCCAACGCCATGACTGGCACCCTGGAGAAGTTCGACACCTTCGCCGCCTGCAAGCACATCAAAGTGCCGATGGGTGACGTGTTCGGCAACCCAATGCTGGCTGTCGGCATGTGGTACTACGGCATGCTTGAACACCTGCGTTGATGACGACTGGAACCGCCCTTACGGTGGTTCCGCAGATTTTGCAGAAGGGGCTTTAGCCGCGACGCTCACCGGGCGTCGCCGTTAAAGCCCTTTCTGCGTTTAGATCGTCGCGTTGATTCGACCTGCGTCGCCCCAGCCCCTATCATGCTCGCCCGGTTTTCTTAGGCGGCGCACGGTTATGACCACTCCTTCCTTGCTGAACATTCTCCAGTCCACCGACATGCTCGAAATCAACGGCCTGCACGCTTGGGAGTTTGTCCTTGCGCCGCAAGCCTTGGTCGCGGCCCACGCTGCGTTGGCAGCAGGGCAGGGCGGCGATGCTGAACAGTTGTTGCTGCAGATCGAGTGCATGGACGGGCGCACCCGCCGGGTGTGGAAATTCAGCAGCGCCGCGGTACTGGCGGCCACTTTTGATGACGCCAGCCAGTGCTGGAGCCTCAACGATGCAGACGGCGTGCAGCAGCTGAATTGCCTGAGCGCGATCTCGGCCAGTGCCGACGACGAACTGGACGATGAGCCTGCTGCCAATGCCTGAAGCCCTGGCGCGGCGCAGCACCCTGCATTTGCCCCAAGGTGATTGGGCGACGGTGCTCGATTGCCTGTGCGCGCACTTTCCGGCGATCAGTCGCGAGGTCTGGCTCGACCGCATGGCTCGTGGTCGCGTGCTGGATGCCGAGCAGCAGCCAGTCGGGGCCGAGCACGCTTACAAGGTCGGCCTGCGCATCCACTATTTTCGCGAAGTGCCGAGCGAAATCGTGGTGCCCTTTGTCGAAACCATTCTGTATGCCGACGAGCACCTGGTGGTGGCCGACAAGCCCCATTTTCTGCCGGTCACGCCCTCTGGCGGCTACGTTGAGCAAACCTTGTTGGCGCGACTGGTGCGCCGTTTGGGCAATCCGCAGTTGGTGCCCATTCACCGCATTGACCGGCTGACGGCGGGGCTGGTGTTGTTCTCGGCCAACCCTGCCAGTCGCGATGCCTATCAGGCGCTGTTTCGCGACCGGCAGATCGATAAATCCTACGAAGCCATTGCCCCAGCGCTGCCTGATGTGGACTTTCCCTTATTGCGCCACACGCGCCTGGGGCCGGCCGAACCGTTCTTTCGCATGCAGGAAGTGGCGGGCACACCGAACAGCGAAACCCGTATCGAGGTGCGTGAGGTGCAGGGTGGGCTGTGCCGCTATGGCTTGTACCCAGTGACCGGTAAGAAGCACCAATTGCGCGTGCATCTGGCCGCCCTCGGCGCCGGGATCTGCAACGACCCCTTCTACCCGCAACTGATCGCCGCCAGCGATGCGCAGGACGATTACGCCAAGCCGCTGAAGTTACTGGCTCAAGAACTGAGCTTTGTCGATCCGCTTAGCGGCGAAACGCGCCGGTTCAAGAGCCAGCTGACGCTGGACTGGTAAACCCTAGCCCGGACGCAGCCCAGGGATATGTGGCTCAACCAATGAATTGGATGAAATCGGCCAGGTGCCGCTTGATCCGCGCCTGGCTGGGCTCGTCGACCAGGCTCAGGTGCTCGTCAAACTTCTGCTCGACGGCGGCAATCATCATCTCGTGGCACATATGGATGCGCGACAGGGTGGAGTCGAACACCAGCTTCAGGTGCGCCTGTGCCCTGGCGCCGCCCACAGGGCTGTTGGCTTGGGTGATAAAGGTCACGGGTTTGTCTTTCAGCGGCGACTTGAACGCCGGGCGCGAGGCCCAGTCGATGGCGTTTTTCAGCACCGCCGGGATGCTGTGGTTGTACTCGGGGCTGCAGACGATCAGCGCGTCGGCGGCACTGACCTGCTGGAGGAAATCCACAATGACCTGTGGGCGCTGCTCGCCGGCCAGGTCTTCGCTGTAGAACGGCAGGTGCAGCAGGTCGGGGCTGACGTGCTGATGCTCGGGCAGTTGCTCGGCAATAAAACGCAGTAGTGCCTGGGAGTAGCTGCGGCGGTGGAAGCTGCCGGAGAGCAGAAGAAAATTCATGGATGGGACGCTCTAGTGGTACGGGACAAAGGCTATTGGCAGTGATTAAGCCTAGATACGAAAAACCCGGCAATCACTGCCGGGTTTTTTGTGTTGCGGTCTGCGCTTAGCCAGCCACAAGTACGCGAATCGCCTCCAGACGCAGCGCTGCCTTATCAAGCATGGCCAGGCCTTGCTCGCGGCGGTGGCGCAGGGCGTCCAGCTCGCTGTTACGCACGCTCGGGTTGACCGCTTGCAGGGCCGTCAGGCGCGCCAGTTCTTCCTCTGTGTCGGCGGCCAGGCGTTGCTTGGCCTCGGCCACGCGCTCGGCGTGACGCGGGGCAATCTTGGCTTCGCCTGCGTTGATCTTCGGATTGAGCACATCGCGCTGAGCCTGCACGAACTTGTTGGCGCTGGCCCGTGGCACGCCTTCCAACTGTTCGTTGAGCTTGTCGAAGGACACCTTGCTGGCCAGGTCATTGCCGTTGCTGTCGAGCAGGCAGCGTAGGGCGGCTGGGGGCAGGTAGCGGCCTAGTTGCAGAGCGCGCGGGGCGACCACCTCACTGACGTAGAGCAGCTCGAGCAGCACGGTGCCGGGTTTCAGCGCCTTGTTCTTCAACAGTGCCACCGAGGTGTTGCCCATCGAACCGGACAGCACCAGGTCCATGCCGCCTTGCACCATGGGGTGTTCCCAGGTGAGGAACTGCATGTCCTCGCGCGACAGCGCCAGGTTGCGGTCGTAGGTGATGGTCACGGCTTCGTCGTCGCCGAGCGGGAAGCTGGCATCCAGCATCTTCTCGCTGGGACGCAGGATCAGGGCGTTCTCGGAATGGTCTTCGCTGTCGATACCAAAGGCATCGAACAGCGCTTCCATGTAGATCGGCAGGGCGAATTCGTCGTCCTGTTCGAGAATCGCCTCGACCAGCGCCTCGCCTTCACCGGCACCCCCGGAGTTGAGTTCCAGTAGGCGGTCACGGCCGGCATGCAGCTCGCCTTCGAGGCGCAGGCGCTCGGCCTGGGCTTCATCGACCAGCGCTTGCCACTCGCCGTCATCACCGGCTTCCAGCAGCGGCAGCAGGCGTGGGCCGAACTGATGCTGCAGGGCGTTGCCGGTCGGGCAGGTGTTGAGGAAGGCATTCAGGGCCTGGTGGTACCACTGAAACAGGCGCTCTTGCGGGCTGGTTTCCAGGTACGGCACGTGCAGCTGGATGGTGTGCTTCTGGCCGATCCGGTCGAGACGGCCGATGCGTTGCTCGAGCAGGTCCGGGTGGGCCGGCAGGTCGAACAACACCAGGTGGTGGCTGAACTGGAAGTTGCGGCCTTCGCTGCCGATTTCCGAACAGATCAGCACCTGGGCGCCGAATTCTTCGTCGGCGAAGTAGGCGGCGGCGCGGTCCCGTTCGAGGATGTTCATGCCCTCGTGGAACACCGTGGCCGGGATGCCGGAGCGCACGCGCAGGGCATCTTCCAGGTCCAGGGCGGTTTCGGCGTGGGCGCAGATGACCAGTACCTTGACCTTTTTCAGCATCTTCAGGGTGTCGATCAGCCACTCGACGCGCGGGTCGAAGCGCCACCAGCGCTCTTCGTCGCCGGCCTCGGGCTGGGCCTGATAGCTGACTTCCGGGTAGAGGTCGGCGTGCTCGCCCAATGGCAGTTCCAGGTAGGCGTCTGGGCAGGACAGCGGGTAGGCGTGCAGCTGGCGCTCAGGGAAACCCTGGACCGCCGAGCGGGTGTTGCGAAACAGCACGCGGCCGGTGCCGTGGCGGTCCAGCAGCTCGCGGACCATGCGTGCACGGGCGTCGTCGTCACCGCCTTCGACGGCGGCCAGCAGCTCGTCGCCTTCGGCACCGAGGAAGCCATGAATAGCGTCGCGGGCTTTCTTCGATAATTTGCCTTGATCAAGCAATTCCTGCACGGCTTCGGCCACCGGCTGGTACTGCGCGCTTTCAGCGCGGAAGGCCTCCAGGTCGTGGAAACGGTCCGGGTCGAGCAGGCGCAGGAGGGCGAAGTGGCTGTCCAGACCCAATTGCTCAGGCGTAGCGGTCAGCAGCAGCACGCCGGCGATCTGCCGGGCCAGCTCTTCCACCAGTTGATACTCGGCGCTGGCTTGTTCCGGGTGCCAGACCAGATGGTGGGCTTCGTCGACCACCAGCAGGTCCCAGTCGGCGGCCAGCAGGTGCGCCTGGGCGCGGTCGTCGTCACGCAGCCATTCCAGCGCCACCAGCGCCAGTTGGCTGTCTTCGAAGGGGTTGTCGGCATCGCTCTCGGCGCAGCGCTCGGCGTCGAACAGGGCGACTTGCAGATTGAAGCGCCGGCGCATTTCCACCAGCCATTGGTGCTGGAGGTTTTCCGGCACCAGGATCAGTACGCGGTTGGCGCGGCCGCTGAGCAGCTGGCGATGGATCACCAAGCCAGCTTCGATGGTCTTGCCCAGGCCTACTTCGTCGGCCAGCAATACGCGCGGGGCGCTGCGGTCGGCGACTTCGCGGGCGATGTGCAGCTGGTGGGCGATCGGTTGTGCGCGCACGCCACCCAAGCCCCAGAGCGAGGATTGCAACTGACGGCTGGTGTGGGCGAGGGTCTGGTAGCGCAGGCTGAACCACGCCAGCGGGTCAATCTGCCCGGCAAACAGGCGGTCGCTGGCCAGGCGGAACTGAATAAAGTTCGATAGCTGGGTTTCCGGCATGGTCACCGGCTGATGCTGCGCATTCAGACCGTGATAAACCAGCAGGCCGTCGACGTCGTCGACTTCCTGGACGGTCAGCTTCCAGCCTTCAAAATGGGTGATGTCGTCGCCCGGCGAAAACCGCACACGGGTCAGCGGTGCATTACGGGTGGCGTACTGACGGGTGTCGCCTGTGGCCGGGTAGAGTACGGTAAGCAACCGACCATCCTCTGCCAGGACGGTGCCAAGACCCAATTCAGCTTCGCTGTCACTAATCCAGCGTTGCCCCGGTTGATACTGCGCCATGCCTGTCTCCCGCGGTGAAAAAGCCGGCTATGGTAACGGAACGCCGTGCGCAGGGCGACGGCACTTGCCGACTGGTTGTCGGTCGAAAGTGTAGTTAGTGCTGTTTCAGCAGGTTCAAGTCGCCGGCTGAACGGCCGACAGTCTGACCAAAGGACATGAGAAAACTGCCATGTTGCCGCCCATTCCCCACAGCCTGCAGCCGGTGACGGCGCAGCAGGACGTGCCCAAACCGCGACCGGAAATTCCGCCGGTGACGCCGGTTCAGGCCAGCTCCAGCGAAAGCTCGGTGAGCCTGGAGAAGCGTCATCCGCAGGAAACCGAGGAGCTACTGCGGCAAGAGCAGCGCCGTCGCCAGCAACGCCGTGGCTATACCGCGGAACAATTGGCCGAGGGGGAGGTGGATGAAGCCGATGCGCAGGTGTTGGAGCAGTTGCCGCGCCAGGGCCTGTGGGTAGATGTGGAAGTTTAGCTATGGCTCAGGCGTAATCGGCGTCTATACCGTTGTTCGAGATAACCGTGGATCTATTTAGCGACCTCCCGCTGACCCTGGCTGATGCCGATCTGCGCTGGCACCCCGTGTGGCTTGACCGCGCGACCGCCGATGACTGGCTGGCCACGTTGCTGGCCGAGGTGCCCTGGCAACAACCCGAGGTGTTTGTGCATGGGCGCCAACATCCGGTGCCGCGCCTGCTGGCTTGGTATGGCGACAGCGAGGCGCGTTACGGCTATGCCGGTCTGAGCCATCAGCCGTTGCCCTGGACGCCCTTGCTGGCCGAGATCCGTGCTCGCGTGCAAGCCGAGGCCGGGCAGCGCTTGAATGGCGTGCTGCTCAATTATTACCGTGACGGCCAGGACTCAATGGGCTGGCACAGTGATGACGAGGCCGTGCTGGGGCGCAATCCGCTGATTGCTTCCCTTAGCCTGGGCGGCGCACGGCGCTTCGATCTGCGTCGCAAGGGCGGCAGTCGTATCGAACATTCGTTGACCTTGGGCCACGGCTCGCTGCTGGTCATGGCCGGCGCAACCCAGCATCATTGGCAACATCAAGTGGCAAAGACCCGCAGCCCCTGCGCGCCGCGCCTGAATCTCACCTTCCGCCTGGTACTGCCGCCATTATGAGCGACGACAAACTGATCGACTTCGCCGCTGAGCGCGACAAGCGCATCCATGATTTGCATGACAAGCGCCTAAATGAAGTACGCGACGCTTTTGCCCAGGCGTTGCCGCTGAGCAAGGCCAAGAAGAAGCCGAAAAGCAAACCGAAAAAACGCTGAAGCGCCCGCCGAGCGCGACCATCCGCCGCGCCATGGCCCCAGCTTTGTTGATCCAGATCAGTGCTTGCTGATCCACGGCTTTCGCCCCCTCGCGCTATTGATCCGGGTCAATCTTTTCCTGCCGTTCTCTCGCTACCTTGAAGCCATCACATTCAGTGCAAGAAGAGAGGACATAGCCATGTTTATGGACGTAGTGGTAATCGCCGGTATTGGCACCGTCGGGCTGATGGTCGCCTTCTTTGCTGGCTTCGGTTATTTCGTCTGGAAGGACGCGCACAAGGTCAAGGCTCCGGCCACCACCAAGCGCGACTGATTCTTCCAGCTGCAGGGCACGCAAGGCAATTTTGGGCGACTTATGTCGCCCATTTTTTTTGCGCTCTGGATTGAGGGCGTGACGCGTGTTGTTTCGCGGCTAAAGCCGCTCCTCCGGTGAGGCCGGCTTGGGCTTTGACCACGCCGGCGCACTGGCCGGCGTGACGCGATTGGTCAGCCGATGGTGACGGGCGGTAGAGCGGGCATTTCCAGGGTTTGTTCGCTGCGCGGAGCCAGCACTTCGGCTTCGCCGTCAACCACTTGCTCGTCGTTCTGGTTGAAGACGCGAGTGGCCAGTTTGACCCGGCCCTTGGGCAGTTTTTCCAGCACTTCCAGGCGTACGCTCAGGGTGTCACCCAGCTTGACCGGGCGGCTGAACGTCAGGCTTTGACCCAGGTAGATGGTGCCAGGGCCAGGCAATTGGCAAGCAATGGCTGCACTGATCAGGGCGCCGCTGAACATGCCGTGGGCAATGCGCTCTTTGAACATGGTGGTGGCGGCATAGTCGGCATCCAGGTGCACCGGGTTGCAGTCACCGGACACCGCGGCGAACAGCTGGATATCACGTTCCTCGACGCTTTTGCTGTAAGTGGCGGTTTGGCCGATTTCGAGGGCGTCGTAGGGGAAGTTCTTGACCAGACTCATGGGGTCTCCTTGCTGGTGGGACAATTACGGCTGGCGTTCAGGGCCTGGTTCAACCAGTGGATCACGTCGGCGGTAACCTCGTCGCGATTGGTTTCGTTGAACAGTTCATGGCGCGCATTCGGGTAGATTTTCACTTGCAGGTTGTTGGCGCCGGCACTGCACAGTGCGCCTGCCAGTGCCTTCAGACGCTTGCCTTCGCTGACCGGATCACATTCGCCGCCGATCACCAGCAACGGTAGATTGCTGTCGATCTGCAACAGGCTACCGCGCGGGGTGATGTGTTGCAGGCCCTGGAGTAGGTCGAGCCACAGTTGGTTGGTGCAACGGAAGCCGCACAGCGGGTCGGTGATGTACTTGTCGACCTCTGCCGGGTCGCGGCTTAGCCAGTCAAAGGCTGTGCGATTGGGCTTGAAGGCCTTGTTGAACGAGCCAAACGAGAGGAACTCCAGCAGCGCGCTGCGCCCCGTCGGCCCCTGGCGCCAGCGCTCGAAGCGGGCAATCTGCTCGGCGGCGCGGTACAGGCCCACAGGTTGGTAATTGGAACCCGAGAGAATCGCGCCTTGCAGGCTGCAACTGTGTTGCATCAGATACGCCTGGCCGATGTAGCTGCCCATGCTGTGGGCCAGCAGGAAGATCGGCGTATCTGGGTATTGTTTGCGGATGTGATGGTTGATGCCGGTCAGGTCACTGACCACTTTTGACCAGCCATCCTGGTCGGCGTAGTGGCCCGCAATGCCATGTTCTGCGCTGCGGCCGTGGCCGCGCTGATCGTGCCCATACACGGCAAAACCCGCTTGGACCAAGGCGGTAGCGAGGCGGCCATAGCGACCACTGTGTTCTGCCATGCCATGGGCAATCATGACAATCGCTTTGGGTGCCTCATCGGCGAACCAGCGATTGACGAAGAGCGGGGTGGCATCGCTGGCATTCAGCCAAAAAGATTCGTGGTGCATGGCGGGTCCTTGTGCCCGGGGAGACGGGGCATTTTGCACGTCTAGCGGCTGCGGGCAAAGTCGCTTCAGGGAATTGTCTGGCTGTGTTTCTGCAGGATGCGCAGATAGTCGCCATTGGCGAACAGGGCGCTCAGGCCTTGGGCGTAAACGCTGGCCCAATCGGGCTGGCCGGGCTTGGGCGGGGCAAAGCCAACGAACAGGGGAATACGCGCCAGGATTTGTCCCTGCCAGGCCAGGTTTTTTTGCAGCGCCGGTTCACGACTGAGCAGGTGCAGCCCTACTTGTTGCTCCAACAGCACCAGATCGAAACGCCCAGCGGCAAGTTTGCGCAGATTGGTTAGGTCGTCTGTGCCTTCTTCGCTGACGATGCCGGAATTGAGGATGTCCTTCGGGTAACCATAGCCGCGGGCAATGCCGACCTTCCGTCCTTTTAGTTGACTGAGTTCAGTGAAGGCGACAGGGGTGTCTTGGCGGATAAAAAAGCCCAGTTCGCTGTACAGCAGCGGGCGTGAGGCGATCAGCTGTTCGCTGATGATCTCTTCCGGCCAGAGCAGCAGGATGCCGTCGTAGTTACCCTTGCGCAGCTCCGCCAAGGCGCGTGCCCACGGTAGAAAATCAATTTGCACGCTGTTGCCGGTTGCCGCAAAGGCGCGGGTGGTTAGCTCAACGATGCTGCCACGCTCTGGCAGTGATACTGAGCTGTAGGGCGGGTATTCAAGGGTGGCCAGGCGCACATCGGCGGCACGGGCGCTAACGTTGAGCGAGATCAGCAGGCAACTTAGCAGAATCAATCCGCGCATCTGGGCTCCGCGGCGCTGGTGGTGGGTCGTCTGAGTCTAGGCTGATTCATGTGTATAGCGTGGGCCTGTGTGATTCATCTCGCTAATAACACCCTGGCAGGTGTTTTCGCCTTGATCCGGAGCTGTTAAGTTCCGAGCCAGTCCCGCGCGCGCGGATCGGCTTGTCGATGGAGATAATAATAATGCTCGCTGAGTTCTGGAATGATAAACGCCCGGCCGGAGTGGCCAATCAGATCGACCTGACGGAGTACAAATCCGTCGTTGAAGTGTTTGAGCGCTCCTGCAAGAAATTTGCCGATCGTCCGGCGTTCAGCAACATGGGCGTGACCCTGACCTACGCCGAACTGGACCGTCTCTCGGCGGCCTTTGGCGCCTACCTGCAAAAGCACACCGACCTCAAGCCCGGCGACCGCATTGCCGTGCAGATGCCCAATATCCTGCAATACCCGATCGCCGTGTTTGGTGCCTTGCGCGCAGGGCTGATCGTGGTCAACACCAACCCGCTGTACACCGCGCGGGAGATGCGTCACCAGTTCAAGGACTCTGGCGCCCGCGCGCTGGTGTACCTCAATGTGTTCGGCCGCTTGGTGCAGGAAGTACTGCCCGACACCGATATCGAGTTTCTGATTGAAGCGCGCATGGGCGATATGTTGCCCAGCCTCAAGGGCTGGCTGGTCAACAGCGTGGTCAAGCACGTGAAGAAGATGGTGCCGGACTACCAGTTGCCCCAGGCTCAGTCCTTTAAGCAGGTGCTGCGCCAGGGCGGTGGCCATGCTCTCAAACCAGTCAAGGTCGAGCTGGCCGATATCGCCGTGCTGCAATACACCGGCGGCACCACCGGGGTGGCCAAGGGCGCGATGCTCACTCACAGCAACCTGGTGGCCAATATGCAGCAGGTGCACGCCTGCCTGTCGCAACAGGGCGAGGATGGCCAGCCGCTGATGAAAGAGGGGCAGGAGATCATGATCGCGCCCCTGCCGCTCTACCATATCTATGCCTTCACCGCGAACTGCATGTGCATGATGGTCAATGGCAACCACAACATCCTGATCAGCAACCCGCGCGACATCAGCGGCTTTATCAAAGAGCTGAAAAAGTGGCGCTTCTCCGCGTTGCTGGGGCTGAACACGTTGTTCGTGGCGCTGATGGACCATCCTGAATTCAAGGACATCGACTTCAGCCACCTCAAGGTCACCAACTCCGGCGGCACCGCGTTGGTCAAGGCCACGGCCGAGCGCTGGCAGGCGATCACGGGTTGCACGGTGGTGGAAGGCTACGGCCTGACTGAAACCTCGCCGGTGGCCAGCACCAACCCTTACGGCAACAAGGCCCGTCTGGGCACTGTGGGCATTCCGGTGCCGGGCACGGCGTTCAAGGTGATTGACGACGACGGTGTCGAGCAGCCGCTCGGCGAGCGCGGCGAGCTCTGCATCCTTGGCCCGCAGGTAATGAAAGGCTACTGGCAGCGTCCCGAGGCCACGGCTGAGGTGCTCGACGCCGACGGTTGGCTGAAGACTGGCGACGTGGCGATCATCGATGCCGACGGTTTCGTGCGGATTGTTGACCGCAAGAAGGACCTGATCATCGTCTCCGGTTTCAATGTCTATCCCAACGAGATCGAAGATGTGCTCATGACCCATCCGCAGGTGGCCAGTTGCGCCGTGATCGGCGTACCGGACGAGCGCTCCGGCGAGGCGGTCAAGCTGTTCGTGGTGCCACGTGCCGGCGGTGTGACAGTGGATGAGTTGAAGGCCTTCTGTCGGGAGAACTTCACCGGCTACAAAGTGCCTCGGCATATCGTCCTGCGCGATGCGTTACCGATGAGCCCAGTGGGTAAAATCCTCCGTCGCGAGCTGCGCGATATCGCCTGAGGTCGCGTGTTTAAAAGGGTTTTTGGCTGTTGCTGAGCGGATTTTTGTAAGTGACTAAAGTTGTATTTCTGGTCACTTTCGAGACTCGCTAGGCGGTTTTTGCTGCTGGTCTGGCCTGGGTAAAACTGTTACGCTCGGCGCGGTTTTTTGCCCGTAAATGGGCAAATTGACCGGTAAAAAACCAAGAATAACCGTCGTTCAGGCGGTAAAGATCAGCTGCAGTTTAGGAGAGGGCTTCCATGTCTGAAAACTTCTGGAAGGACAAGTACCCTGCGGGCATTCCTGCCGAAATCGATGCCGACCAGTACCCGAATATTCAGGCGGTACTGAAACAATCCTGCCAGCGTTTTGCGGACAAACCGGCGTTCAGCAACCTGGGCAAGACCCTCACCTACGCTGAGTTGTATGAGTTGTCGGGCAACTTTGCCGCCTACCTGCAACAGCACACCGATCTGCAACCGGGCGACCGTATCGCCGTGCAGATGCCGAACATTCTGCAATACCCGATCGTGGTCTTCGGTGCTATCCGTGCCGGCCTGGTCGTGGTTAACACCAACCCGCTGTACACCGCGCGGGAAATGGAACACCAGTTCAACGACTCCGGCGCCAAGGCGCTGGTGTGCCTGGCCAACATGGCCCACTTGGCCGAAGAAGTGCTGCCAAAAACCGGCGTTAAGCACGTGATCATCACCGAAGTGGCCGACCTGCTGGCGCTGCCCAAGCGCTTGCTGATCAACGCTGTGGTCAAGTACGTGAAGAAGATGGTGCCGCCGTACCATCTGCCGCAAGCCGTGACGTTCAACGCTGCCATGGCCAAGGGCCGCGGCAAGATCGTGCGTGAAGCCAACCCGGCTGCCGGCGACATCGCCGTATTGCAATACACCGGTGGCACCACCGGGGTGGCCAAGGGTGCCATGCTGACCCATCGCAACCTGATGGCCAACATGCTGCAATGCCGCGCCCTGATGGGCTCCAGCCTGCATGAAGCCTCTGAGATCATCGTCGCGCCGTTGCCGCTTTATCACATCTATGCCTTCACCTTTCACTGCATGGCAATGATGCTGATTGGTAACCACAACCTGTTGGTCACCAACCCGCGCGACCTGCCAGGCATGATCAAGGACCTGGCCAAGTACAAGTTCACCGGTTTTGTCGGTCTTAACACCTTGTTTGTTGCCCTGTGCAACAACGAAGAGTTCCGCAAGCTGGACTTCTCCGGCCTGAAGCTGACCCTGTCAGGTGGCATGGCCCTGCAAATGGCCACCGCCGAGCGCTGGAAAGAAGTCACCGGTTGCTCGATCTGCGAAGGCTTCGGCATGACCGAAACCAGCCCTGTGGCCACGGTCAACCCGGTCGACAACATCCAGTTGGGCACTATCGGTATTCCCGTGCCGTCGACCCTGTGCAAGGTGATCGACGACAACGGCGTCGAGCAGCCTTTGGGCGAGCGCGGCGAGCTGTGCGTCAAGGGCCCGCAGGTGATGAAGGGTTACTGGCAGCGCCAGGACGCCACCGATGAAATCCTCGATGCCGACGGCTGGCTGAAGACCGGCGACATCGCCGTGATCCAGGCTGATGGCTATCTGCGCATCGTCGACCGCAAGAAGGACATGATTTTGGTGTCCGGCTTCAACGTCTACCCGAACGAGCTGGAAGACGTACTGGCCACCTTGCCGGGCGTGCTGCAATGCGCAGCCATCGGTATCCCGGACGAGCGTTCGGGCGAGGCGATCAAGCTGTTCGTGGTCGCCAAGCCAGGCGCTACCCTGAGCAAGGAGCAGGTGATGGAGCACATGCGCGCCAACGTCACCGGCTACAAGATGCCCAAGGCCATCGAGTTCCGCGAGACGCTGCCGACCACCAACGTCGGCAAGATCCTGCGTCGCGAGCTGCGTGACGAAGAGCTGAAGAAAATCGCCAGCAAGTAAGCTTCGGCTGATTTGAATGCGCATAAAAAACGCCACCTTCGGGTGGCGTTTTTTATGGCGGGTTAATTCTGCTCAAGTTGTTCCTGTAGCCAGGCGCAGAAGCCGCGGGTCAAAGGGTCGGCTTCGCTATCGCGATGGATCAACCAGGCCCAGTTCGGGCCACGAATGGTTTGCTCCAGCAGCGGCTGTAATAGACCCTTGGCCAGCGCCTGCTGGCTGAGTAGCTGGCTGACCAGGGCAATGCCCAGGCCCTGGCAGGCGGCATCCAGTAACAGGCCAGGGTCGGAGAAGTTCAGTCCGTGTTGCTGCTGGCCTACGTCCACGCCGGCTTGTACCGCCCAGTGACTCCAATCCATTTCCCGCTCACCGTGCAGGGTGGTGCGCTGCTCGGCTGGCAGCGTGAGCAGGTTGGGGTGGCAGGCCGGAAACAGCTGGTCGGCGTGCAGTACCTTGAAGCTGCATTCGGCCTGAGCACTGAGGTCATCGCGAATGGCGATGTCGATGGTCTGGGTGGCCATGTCAGGCGTTTCGTCAGTGGTCAGCAGCCACAGGTCGACCTCTGGGTGCAGTCGATGAAAGTCCGCAAGGCGCGGTAATAACCAGTGGCGGGCAAACGCCGGAGTGGTGTTGACCACCAGCTGGTTGGGCTTGCGGTACTGCTCAAGGCGGCGAATGCCGACGGCCAGTTGCTGGAGCATCGACTGAGTGGTGCTGAGCAAGTCGAAGCCTGCGTCGGTCAGCGCCACGCTGCGGCCGTTACGAAAGAACAGCGGCTGCTCCAGATAACCTTCGAGGCTGCGAATCTGTTGGCTGATGGCCGACTGGGTCAGGTGCAGCTCCTCGGCAGCCTTATGGAAACTGCCGAGCCGTGCAGCAGCTTCGAAGCCGCGCAGGGCGTTCAGGGGTGGCCAGTGTTTGAGCATGATTGATAAGCCTTTCTAATCATTTGTCGGCAAAATCCATCGTTTGTTGCACCAATTTTACAGGCCTAGGATGGGTGCCATGACCGCGAAGGCGGTTTTCAGTGATAACAATGACTTAACTGAAAGGCACTTGTCATGCAGCAAAATGAAGTACAGCAGAGCGCTTGGCGGATGCCCGCTGAATGGGCACCACACGCCGCCACCTGGATGGTTTGGCCGCACAATCAGGCACTGTGGGAGTCGGGCTGGGGCGTGACCCTGGCCGATGTGCAGGTGGATTTCGCTCGGGTGGCCAATGCCATCGCCCGCTTCGAACCGGTGAAGATGATTGTCGATCCTACTGCCGTCGCCCGTGCTCAGGCGCTGTGTGGCGGCAATATCGAGCTGATCGTACAGGCGGTGAACGATAGCTGGTGCCGCGATTCCGGCCCGAGCTTTGTCTGTCATCCGCAACGTGGCTTGGCCGGTGTCAGCTGGCGCTTCAACGCCTGGGGCGGTAAGTCGGCCCACGATCTCGATGAGAGCTTGGCGCGCCGAGTGCTCAACAGTCTGGGTCTGGAGTGCTTCGGTACGCCGCTGAGCAACGAAGGCGGTGCTATCCATGTCGACGGCGAAGGCACGCTGATCACCACCGAATCGGTGTTGCTCAATCCCAACCGCAACCCAGGCATGGGCAAGGCCGAAATGGAGGAGATTTTCGCCCGTCTGTTGGGGGTGAAAAAAACCATCTGGCTGCCGGGTGATCCCGATTTCGTTACCGGCGATATGACCGACGGCCACGTCGACGGCGTCTGCGCCTTTGCCCGTCCGGGCGTGTTGCTGGTGGACGCCACCCACGACCAGTCCTCGGTGTATGCCGAGGTGGTGCGTGAGAACCGTCGTGCGCTGGAGTTGGCCACCGATGCTCAGGGTCGCAAGTTTGAATTGATTGAGCTGTATGAAGCCACCGATGCGGTGGATACCGAGGCCGAAGTGTTCTGCGCCTCCTACACCAATTTCTATATCGCCAACGGCGCCATCATCATGCCGGCCTACGGCATTGAGGCCGACAAGGAAGCCGCTGCCGTACTGGCTCAGGCCTTTCCCGGTCGCGAAGTGGTGCCGGTGCAGATCAATCATCTGGCCCATGGCGGTGGCGGGGTGCATTGCATCACTCAACAGCAACCGGCCTGGCCGTTGAAGGGGTGAGAGCATGAGCAAGCTGACCGTTGCCACCACCCAGTTCGCGTGCAGCTGGGATTTGAACAACAACCTCGATCAGGCTGAGCAACTGGTGCGTGAGGCTGCGGCCAAGGGCGCACAGCTGATCCTGTTGCAGGAGCTGTTCGCCACGCCGTACTTCTGTATCGAGCAGGATCACAAGCACCTGGCCTTGGCCGAAGAGTATTCCAGCAGTTCTCTGCTCAAGCGTTTTGCGGCGCTGGCAAAGGAACTCGGCGTGGTATTGCCGCTGAGCTGGTTTGAAAAAGCCGGGAATGCCTACTTCAACTCGCTGGCTGTGGCGGATGCCGATGGCACGCTGTTGGGGGTTTATCGCAAGACCCACATTCCCAACGCCATTGGTTATCAGGAGAAGGAGTATTTCAGTCCTGGTGATACCGGCTTCAAAGTCTGGGATACCGCATTTGGGCGCATTGGTGCGGGCATTTGCTGGGATCAGTGGTTCCCGGAGACGGCCCGTTGCCTGGCGCTGATGGGCGCTGAGGTGCTGCTGTATCCGACCGCCATCGGCTCCGAGCCGGGTGCTGCAGCCATGGATTCTCGTGACCACTGGCAGCTGACTCAGCGTGGCCATGCGGCTGCCAACATCCTGCCGGTGATTGCCGCCAACCGCGTTGGCCGTGAAGTGGCGCCGAGCGATCCGGCGCTGCAGATGAGTTTCTACGGCTCGTCGTTTATCACCGACCACAAGGGCAAGTTGCTCGCCGAAGCTGATCGCGACAGCCGTGGTGTGCTGGTGCAGACCCTGGATCTTGCCGTGATGCGCGAAGAGCGCCTGACGTGGGGGATCTACCGCGATCGCCGACCGGAAATGTACGGCCCGTTGCTGGGCCTCGATGGCCGTCATTTGAATGCCCGCTGGAATCACCCAGGAGTCTGATCATGCACGCTACCCGCACATTGTTGCTCTGTTCCCTGAGTCTGACCCTCGGCGCCCTGGCCTCGACGGCCCAGGCGGTCGAGGACAAGACCCTCAAGCTGTACAACTGGGCCGACTACTTCGCCGAAGACACCATCGCCAAGTTCACCGCCGAAACCGGTATCCAGGTCACCTATGACGTGATGGACGGCAGTGAAACCCTGGAAGCCAAGATGATGGCCGGCCGCAGCGGCTACGACCTGATCTTCCCCGGCGACACTGTGGCCGAGCGTTTGATGCGTGCCGGGGCGTTGCAAAAGCTGGATAAGAGCAAGTTGCCCGCAGTGGCCGATATCGAGCCGGGTTTGCAGCGCCTGCAAACTAAATATCCGTATTCGCGTCACGCCGTGGTGCCTTACACCTGGGGTTCAATCGGTATTACTTACAACGCTGCGCAGGTTTAGCAGCGCCTAGCCGATGCTCCGGTCAACAGTCTGGACTTGTTGTTCAAGCCGGAGAACGCGGCCAAGTTCGCCGACTGCGGCATCTCAATGATCGACTCTCCCGACGAAGTGCTGGCCGTGGTGCTCAACTACCTCGGCCGTCCAGCGCGTAGTGGGCAGGCCCAGGATTTGGACGCGGCGGTGGCCTTGCTCACTTCGATCAAACCGTATATCCGCAAATTCCAGTCGCAGCCGGTGACCGATCTGGTCAACGGCAACCTGTGCCTGTCGCTGGGCTACAGCGGTGATGTCACCCAGGCGCAACGGGCGGCGGTGGCTGCGGGCAAGCCGATCGACTTCCAGTACCGGATTCCCAAGGAAGGCACCACCGTCTGGATGGACACCATGGCCATTCCCGCCGATGCCAAGCACCCGGAATACGCCTATGCCTTTATCAACTTCGTCATGCGCCCGGAAAACATGGCAGCGATCAGTAACTTCACCGGCTATCCGACCTCCAGTGCCAAGGCTCGTGCCAGTCTCGATGCGGACATGCGCAACAACCCGGATATCTACGTCGACGATGCCACCTATGGGCGGCTGATCCCTGGCAAGGACATTCCCCAGCGCGAGATGCGCGCGCGTATGCGCGCCTGGACCAAGTTCAAGACCGCCAGCGTTCAGTAAGGGCGCTGATTTACCCCGCAGGCACGGCCTGCAGGCAGGAAGCAGTCAGCCAGTGAAGGTGGGGCAGGGCGTCGCGCTGGCGGCACCTGATGATCGGCCAATACGGATAAAACCGAGGGTTAACGCATGTCTACACGTCGTGATTTTATCAAGCAGCTGGGTGCCGTCGCCGGTCTTGGCGCCGTCGCTTCCATGGGCTTAGGCCTGAATGCTCAGCAAGTGCGCGCCGCCGTTGCTGGCAGCTGGTACATGCCGGATGAGAACGAGCTGCAGGAGCGAATTTTCCTGTCCTTTGGCGCGACCTCTGGCGTCTGGGCCGATTGGGCCACGCCGGTAAACAACACCGTGGCGCTGCTGGCCAAGACCATCGCCAAGTACCAGCCGGTGACCGTGCTCTGTCGCCCGGCGCAATTGGCGCTGGCCAAAAGCAAGTGCGGCACCACCAATATCAAGTTCATCAGTGTGGCGTTGGATGACATCTGGATGCGCGACTTTGGCGGCTGCTTTGTAGTGGACGATCAGGGCGGTCGCGGCCTGGTGGACTTCAATTTCAACGGTTGGGGCAACAAGCAAACCCATGCTAACGACACCTTGGTGGCTGATGAACTGAGCTACCAGACCAACGCCACCTACATCAGCAGTCAGCTGACCGGTGAGGGCGGTGGCATTGAAATTGATGGCCACGGCACGGCGATCATGACCGAGAGCTGCTGGGTCAACAGCAACCGCAATCCGGGCATGAGCCGGGCGCAAATCGAAGCCGAGCTGAAGGCCAATCTGGGCTTGCGCAAAATCATCTGGTTACCGGGCATCAAGGACAAGGACATCACCGATGCCCACGTCGACTTCTACGCGCGCTTTGCCAGCAAAGGCGTGGTCATCGCCAACCTCGACAACGACCCCAAGTCCTATGACTACGCGGTGACCCGCAAGCATCTGGACATCCTCAAGGCCGCCACCGATGCCGATGGCAACAAGCTCCAGGTATTCACCCTGCCGCCACCGCTGAAAAAGCGCAGCAACGTTTACACCAAGAACAACCCAGACTTCGCGCCGGGCTACATCAACTACCTGCCCGTCAATGGCGCGGTGATCGTGCCGCAGTTCGGTGACGCGGCAGCCGACAAATACGCCAAGGATCTGCTCACCAAGTTGTATCCGGGCCGCGTGGTGGTGCAGGTGAATATCGACCCAATCGCCGCTGGCGGTGGTGGCATTCACTGTGTCACTAAGAACCTGCCAGCGGTGTAAGAAAGTCTGCTCCTGAGGGGCATCGCGCCCCTCTTTTAGCTGCATCGCGGTGCTGTGTGGGTATTCACAGGCCAGTAGCGACCGATTACAGCCGCGATGCAGCAGTTTTTATGCGCTTTCTTCACGTCAGCCTGCTGCCCTCTCGACAGTCTTGCGTACGTTGAGATGAGTGCCGCAACGCTGTGCTTTGTCCGTTATCGCCCTCCAATAATAAGGAACACCCCATGTACATGAAGACCTGTAGCGCTTTGACGTTGGCCGTTTCGCTGGCCACCTTGCAGATGGCCAATGCCGCCGATGAGGTGGCTGTCGAGGCATTGGCCAAAGGCCTGGCAGACTCCAGCCAAGGCCAGTCGAATGGTTTTGTTGAAGACAGCACGTTGAGCGTGTTGAATCGCAACGTGGCGATTAATCGCAACTTCAAAAATAACAATAACGCCGCCGATAACGTCGACGGTGTGAATAGCAATCAGGGCTCTATCAATGAGTGGGGTCAGGCGGCCATGCTGACCTACACCTCGGGCTTTACCCAGGGTACCGTCGGCTTTGGTATGGATGCCTTTGCCAATGGCGCGGTGCGTTTGACCGGCGGTGCGGGTACCGGCGGGACGGGCGGGGTGG
>OFRI01000052.1_pt1 | contig 26554 bp, 30 predicted proteins | sample 1543031 | NCBI WGS metagenome assembly OFRI01 (sample SAMN07774226, study PRJEB24372) | wastewater metagenome
CGGCGCGCATGCGGCCGGCCCCTCAGCGAATAGAAAGCGATCTCGGCGGCCTGACGGTCGCCGTTCAGGGCTGAAATCAGTCAGCAGCCTGAAGACGGCCGGCGGATTCCTTGCCGCTGCGGCTGTCGCGTTCGATTTCGTAGGAGACTTTCTGGTTTTCGTTCAGCGAACCGAGCGAAGAGGCCTCGACGGCCGTGGCGTGGACGAAGACGTCCTTGCCGCCGTCATCCGGCTGGATGAAGCCGTAGCCCTTGGTGGAGTTGTACCATTTGACAGTGCCGGTAGCCATTTTCAGGACTCCCCGTTTGAGTGGCCGCAGGAAGGATATCCTGATGGCCTGTCGGGTCTGAATGGGATCGGCTTTGGACCTCGGTGCGCGATGCAAAGGGGCAGCAGCGTTTCGCAGAGAGATCGACGGCCTAGAGGTGGGCGCTTTGCCGCCCATTAGCAATGGGCAGGGCCTCAAAAGCCTCAAGAGGTCGTCAGAAACGAAAACGGCGGCGACAGCCGAAGCCGTCGCCGCCGTTCGAAATCCGCGCCGAATGAACGGCGCGAGAAATCAGCCTTCGGTCTTCAGTTGACCGGCCGATTCCTTGCCCGAGCGACGGTCGCGCTCGATTTCGTACGAGACCTTTTGGTTCTCGTCGAGGCCACGCAGGCCAGCTTGCTCGACGGCCGAGATGTGGACGAAGACGTCCTTGCCGCCGTCGTCGGGTTGGATGAAGCCATAACCCTTGGTCGGGTTGAACCATTTGACAGTGCCGGTAGCCATTTTGAGACCTCCGTTAGAAATTGACCGAGGGAACGTCCCTGCGGCCTGTCGGGTCTGAATGGGAGCGGCCTTGACTCGTGCGTTCGCAGAGAGAGTGGGCGTTACGCAGAGAGATCGACGAGCTCTATGTGCGCAGATATTCATGACAGATGCAAGCGCGGGCCGGGCGGGCCGAAAATCCAATAATGGGAACGGTTTAGCTTGGCGCACGTTGTTGGAAGGCACGAAAGGCTTCCAACATGAACCGCACCCACGTCGTGGAGCGCGCCTACCAGCTCGCTCGGACCAACGATTGTCTGAACACCGGCGACGTCGTCAAGGCGCTGTCGGGCGAGGGCTATTCGGGCGCCGAAATCTCGCACTTCCAGGGCAGCTCGATCCGGGCCGACCTGAACCGCATCTGCAAGATGCCCAAGCCCGACCTCGAACCGACCTCCAACGCCGCCTGATGGCTCAATGCGCGCCGGCGCCGTCCGGCAGATGCATCTTCTCGAACCGCCCCACCCGCGTGACCAGGGTGCGGGCGGCGTCGTTCATGCCCAAAACCTGCACCTCCGCGCCCTGACGGCGATAGCGGAAGACGACCTTGTCCACGGCGGCGACGCCGGTCAGGTCCCACAGATGGGCGTCGCTGAGATCGATCTCGACGCGTGTGGGATGACCATGATGCTCAAAGCTGGCGGCGAACAGATCGGCCGAGGCGAAGAACAGCTGACCTGAGACACGGTAATGCAGCACGCCCGGTTCCGGCGTCGGAATCTCGGTCACGGCGATGGTCTTGCCGACCTTGCGCATGAAGAAGATCGCCGACAGCAGCACCCCCAGAATGACGCCCTTGGACAGGTCGTGGGTGGCGACGACCGTCACCGTGGTGGCGATCATGACGATGGACGACTGAAGCGGGGTGGAGCGCAGCTTCATCACCGAGGACCAGTCGAACGTGCCGATCGAGACCATGATCATGACGGCGACCAGGGCGGCCATCGGGATTTGGGCGACCCAGGTCTGAAGCGCCAGCATCAAAAACAGCAGGAACAACCCGGCCCACAGGGTCGATAGTCGGCCCCGCGCGCCCGAGGTGACGTTGATCATCGACTGGCCGATCATGGCGCAGCCCGCCATGCCGCCGAACAGGGGCGACAGGATGTTGGCGATCCCCTGGCCGCGCGTCTCGCGATCCTTGTCCGATGGAGTGTCGGTGATGTCGTCGATCAGGTTCGCGGTCAGCAGGCTTTCCAGCAGGCCGACGAAGGCCAGGGTCGCCGAGATGGGCGCGATGATGACCAGCGTCTCCCACGTCAGGGGGACGGCGGGCAGGTGGAACATCGGCAGGCTGGTCGGCATCTGGCCCATGTCGCCGACGGTGCGCACATCCAGCTTCAGCACGATCACCAGGGCGCTGATGGCGACGATGGCGACCAGGGGCGAGGGCACGGCCTTGGTGAGGCGTGGAAAGCCGTAGATGACGACCAGGGCCGCCGCGACCAGGGCGTAGGTGATCCAGCCCCGGCCGATCAGCTCGGGCATCTGGGCCAGGAAGATCAGGATCGCCAGCGAGTTGACGAAGCCGGTCATGACGCTGCGGCTGACAAACTTGATGTAGCGGCCCAGCTTCAGCAGGCCGATGACGATCTGGAACACGCCGCACAGGATCGAGGCGGCGAAGAGATATTCCAGCCCGTGGTCGCGCACGAGCGTGACCATCAGCAGGGCCATGGCGCCGGTCGCGGCCGAGATCATGGCCGGCCGGCCGCCCACGAAGGCGATGGTCACGGCGATGACCACGCTGGCGTAGAGGCCGACGGCGGGATCGACGCCGGCGATGATGGAAAAGGCGATGGCTTCGGGGATCAGGGCCAGGGCCACGACGGTCCCCGCCAGAAGATCGCGGCGAGGATTGGCGAGCCATTGCTGGCGCGCGGAGGCGATAATGGACATTTCAGGATTTCATCTGGATGAGCCTTACCGATGCTTCGGTTTCTGGCGGCTCAGTTTCCCAGCGGATCGGCGGCGGGGATAGCCACCCGTCGCCTGCGAACAGGGCCGGGTCCAAGGTGATGGCGTCCTGATGCGATGTTGCGCCGCGAAAAGCAAGCGTGACGGCTAGACCAGTCCATCCATGGCCGGCGCTTCGGCGGCGCTGCCGGGGAAGACGCGGGCGTCCAGGGCGGCGCGGTCGAGGCCCATGTGATCGCGCAACACGCCCTTGAACACCGAACGGATATCCAGGGTCGGCGCCAGGTCGCGGTTCTCGAACAGGCGGTTGTCGGCCAGGGTCGGCCAGTCGCCGATGGGGCCGCCGCGCTTCACCGCCCCGCCCGCCAGCAGAAACGAGGAACCAGTGCCGTGATCAGTGCCCTGCGTGCCGTTGGCGCGGGCGGTGCGGCCGAACTCGGTGGCGACGATGACCGCCGTGCGCGACCAGGTCTCGCCCAAGCCGTTCTTCAGGCCCGTGACCAGTTGATCCAGTCCGGTCAGGCGGGTCTGGAGCTGCGCCCTCTGACCCGCGTGGGTGTCCCAGCCGTCCAGCGAGACGGCGACGATGTCGGCGCCCTCCGGTCCGGTCATCAGCTTGGCGACGGCCTGGCCCAGGCCCTGGACGTCGTTGCGACGCAGGCGTTGGTCGCCGCCCTCCATGCCGACCAGCTGCTCGGTCGCCAGACCCCGCGCCAGGTTCTGGCCCAGCATCGGATCCTCGACATAGAGGTCCTGAAGCAGGGAGGCGATGCGGTCGCCGTCGCGCACCAGACCACCGGGCGCCCAGCTGGACACCGGGGCGTCGCCGCGCAGGATCAGGGGCGTCTGGGCGCCGATCGATAGGCCTTTCAGCGACGTTCCGCCGGCCGCGACAATGGCGCGGTTCAGCCAGCCGTCGGATTGCTGGCGCAGACCTTCGCCGCCGTTCTCCAGCACGTCCTGGGCGTCGAAGTGCGAGCGGATGCGCACGGGCAGGGCGACGGCGGGGGCGAACCGCATCTGACCCTGACCATAAAGGGCGTGCAGGCCGCTCAGCGCCGGATGCAGGCCGAAGCCCTCGCTCAAGGCCAAGGCGCCATTCGCCTCGCCGGGCGCGGCGATGGCCAGACCGCCGCGCAAGGGGACGTAGTTCGGATCGGCGTAGGGCACGGTGACGGACAGGCCGTCCATGGCGCCGCGCGCGATGACGACGACCAGCTTGTTGGCGGGGCCGTTGGTCTGGGCGGCGACACGGCCGGCGAAGGCCAGGCCGACCCCGGCGGAGGCGGCAGCCAGCAGATGGCGGCGGTTCATATTGAGGGCGGTCATCGGCGTTGGAACTCCGGCGACATGAACAGAAGGGTGAGGGCCTCGGGCCGGCTTTCGGCGCGGGCCACGGCGAGCCGCGTGCGTTCGCCGAGGCGCGGGCCGAGGGCGGCGGCGGCGACCGCGTTCGGGTCGGCCGCCTGGGCCAGATCGGCGGCGGTGCGCGACCAGTTTAGCCGCTCGACCAGAGCGTCGGGACCGGCCCAGTCGGCGGCCGTGTCGGGCCAACCCTCGGGCGACGGGGGCGAGAACGGCGGTTGGCCCATGTCGAGCAGGGCCTGGCGCAACGGCTGGATCCGCTGAGGCTGGGTTCCCAGCGCGCGATGGGCCGAGACGATGAAGTCGTAGGGCGTCTTGATCTTGGCGGGCTGGGGCGTCCAGCTCTCGGGCGCGTCGACCAGGGCGCGGGCGACCTGGGCCAGATCGCCGCCGGAGCCGGTCCAGGCCGCTTCCAGCCGGGCGACCAGGGCGGGCGGCGGATCGTCGGCGACGAAATGGGCGGCGAGACGGCGCGACAGACGTTTGGCCGTCGCCGGATGCCGCGCCAGGTCACGCAGTATGGCCTGACCCTGGGCCAGGCCCGCCGCTGGATAGGTCTTGCCCATCACCGCGCGGGTTCCGGGTTCGTGCACATTGGCGCGGAAGACGAAGCCGTCGGGACCGGGCTCGGACTGGGCGGCCATATTGCGCGCGCGCCGCGGACGGTTCGGTTGACGCTGGTCGCGGGCGGCGGGAACGGACCAGCCGGTCAGGGCGCGGGCCAGTTCGGTCACGTCGCCCTGCGTATAGCCGCCGTCGGCGCCGACGGTGTGCAACTCCATCATCTCGCGGGCCAGGTTCTCGTTCAGCCCGGCGTTGCGGCGTGCGCCGGCCAGGCTGTCGGGACCGACGGAGCGGGCCTGATCCAGATAGAGCAGCATGGCGGGATGCTGTTCGGCGGCCAGGGCGAGATCCTCGAACCGGCCGAAGACGTGGGGGCGGATGGCCTCGCGCTCGTACTGGCCGACGAAGGCGCCGCTGGCGAACTTGGCGGCCGAGACGGTCAGGGCGTTCGACCAGAACAGGGCCCAGCGCTCGGCGAAGCCGTCGTCGGTTGTCGCGCCCAGCTGCGCGCGGGCCAGGAACTCCTGCGCCGTGTCCTGGGTGATGTCGCGGCGGGCGGCCTGGCGGGCTTCGCGCCGGGCGACGGCTTGCGGATCGGCGGCGTCCGGCATGCCGGGAGCGGGGGCAGGGGAGGGTGCGGACTCGGCCATCGCCGGAGCGGCGGCGCGTCGGTCGCGGCGGACCAGGCCAGCGTCGCTCTGATAGTCGATATATTGGGCGACGCGTTCGGCGGTGTCGGCGAACTGGCCGGACGGCTGGGGCGCGCCCTGGGACCGAATCTGGCCCATGGCCCAGCCGCGCGGATCGGCGGCGACGCGGTCGATCTCGCCCGGCCGGGCGCCCAGACCCAGGCGGGACAAGGCGACGGCGGCGTCGGTCGGTGATGAAGCCATGGCCTTCTCCTCTCCGTCCCCCGAAGCCTAAACGCACGAGGATGCAGATTTCCGTCGCGACACGCAGACCACCGTCATTCCGGGGCGTCCGCAGGACGAACCCGGAACCCAGGACCGCACGCGGTTTGTCTGATGCATCGACGCCGAATGCGAACCCCCTGGCTTCCGGGTTCTTCGCGACGCTCAGCCCCGGAATGACGGACAGGGGCGTCTATGCGCTGAGATCAGGCCGGTTGGGCCAGGCCGGCCTCCGCGTCCGCGATCAGGTCGCGGTCATCGACCTGCCACGGGTGGAAGTCGGGTTTGTAGAAGGCCAAGTAGTCGCCGATCATCCGGCGATACAGACCCGGCTTCAGCCACAGCCAGCGGAACAGGCCCAGACGCGCGCGCCAGCCGACGATGCCGTCCTGCTTCAGCAGCATGAAGGTCGTCTCGCGCACCGTGCGGGTGAACAGCAGGGTCGTCAGGAACATGGCCCAGCGTCGGATGCGCCAGCGCTTCAGCGGACTGAGGTCCCGGGTCGCGTGCAGGAAGACGTCATAGGCCACGCCCTTGTGCTCGATCTCCTCGATGGAGTGCCAGCGCCAAAGGCGAGCCAGGTCGTGGGGAGAGCCCTTCAGCAGCTCCGGATCGGCCAGCAGCCGATGGGCGAAGGCGGCGGTGAAATGCTCCAGCGCCATGGTCGCCGCCAGCTGGGCCAGGGCCGGACGGGCGCGGGCTATGTCGAGACGTGCGGTGACATAGGCCTCGATCTCGGCGGTGTCATAGCCGGCGCGTTCGGTGATGGCGTTGAAGGCCATGTGTTCGCGGGTGTGGGCGCCTTCCTGAACCGTGAAGGCGCGGATGTCGGCGGCCAAGGCCGGGGGCGCGTCCTTGGCGAACCGCTTGACCGACTGGATGAAGAACCGCTCGCCGTCGGGGAAGGTCAGGCTGAGGGCGTTCATCACGGCGGTGCCGAACGGGTCGCCGTTCAGCCACCAGCGTGGCGTCGGAGCCTCGCGGTCGATATGCAGGTCGCGCGGCTTGATCTGGAGGTCGGCGGGGGTGGCGGATTTCGCCATGGTTTGCTCCTCGATTTCGAGCGGATGATGGAGTTAACTGACATCAATGTCAACTAATGGTCCGGTGAAGCGGCGACGCGGGGCGGTGGCGCGCGAAGAGGCGCTGGAGGCGGCGCGCGACCTGCTGCTGTCGGGCGGGCCGGCGGCGGTCACTCTGAAGGCGGTGGGCGAGCGGATGGGCGTGGGTCACGCCAATCTGATCCACCATTTCGGCTCGGCGGCGGGGCTCCAGGGCGCGCTGATGGATGCGATGGTGCGCGATCTGGCGCAGCGGATCGAGGCCGGCCTGAACGAGAGCGTGGGAGAGGGGCGCGACGGCGTCGAGCCGGGGCGGTTGATGAGCGTCGTGTTCGACGCTTTCGGGCCGGGCGGCGCCTCTCAGATGGCGGCCTGGTTGGCGCTGGCGCGCGAGCAGGGCCGGGCGGAGAGCTTCGCCGAGGTGGTGCGCGATCTGGCCGAACGGCTGGCGGCCATGGCGCCCGAGGATCCCAAGGCGGCCGAGCGGGCCAAGGCCCTGGTGGTGACGGCGGCCTATATGGCCTTCGCCGAGGGGCTGATTGGGGACATCCTGACGCCGATGCTGGGCGCGCCCGAGGGGCTGGGCCGCGACCTGGCGCTGAAGCTGACCGCGACACTTTTGGCCGAACCGTAAGGTTCAGAGCAGAATCTTGATGCTATAGTCCCATCGATGGCGCTTCTGGACTGGATGAGCGATGTGGCCGGGCCCGTGATCCGGGGGGACGGCGTGCTGCTGCGCCCGCCGCGCGCCGCCGATTACGCCGCCTGGTCCACGCTGCGCGAAGGCTCGCGCGACTATCTGCAACCGTGGGAGCCGGCCTGGCCCGAGGACGACCTGACCAAGGCGGCCTTCCGGCGCCGGTTGTCGATCTATGCGCGCGAGATGGAGCTGGGCAACGCCTGGCCCTTCTTCGTCTTTGTGCAGGACGGCAAGACCCTGGCGGGGGCGGTGACCCTGTCGAACGTGCGGCGCGGCGTCGCCGAGACGGGGACGCTGGGCTACTGGATCGGCCAGCCGTTTTCCGGTCAGGGCGTGGCGACGGCGGGCGTTCGGGCCGTGGTCGGATACGCGTTCGACAAGCTGAAGCTGCACCGGCTGGAGGCGGCCTGTCTGCCCACCAATCACGGGTCGCGACGGGTGCTGGAGAAATCCGGCTTTCGCAACGAAGGTCGGGCTCGCGCTTATTTGAAAATTAACGGCGAGTGGGCAGACCATTTGTTGTTCGGCCTGGTCGAGGACGAGCGTTGACGGCCGGGCGCCGTCTGGAAGGGCGAGACGCGTGACACCACGATCCCGATCGCTGGCCTGGGACGCCACGACCGCCATCGAGGCGCTGGCCGCCGCCGAGACAGCCCTGTGGGTTTGGACCCCGGCGACGGACGAACTGCGGTTCACCGGTGCTACGCGATCTCTGGGCCTGGGACCTTTGGCGCCGGAATGCACGGCCGCCGGATTCGTCGCCCTGGCCATGCCGCAGGATCGCAGCCTGGCCGAACGGATGCTCAAACCCCAGGACGAGGGCGCCGAGATCGCCGTGCGTCTGCGCATGCGCGGGTCCGAGACCTGTCTGTGGCGCGGCGTCTGGCTGGAGGACGGCCTGCGCGCCGCCGGGGTCGCGGCGCTGGAAACCAAGTTCGCCGGATCGGACCGCGACACTCTGACGGGCCTTCTGGATCGTCGCGCCTTTTTGGCCCGCGTCAGCGAGGTGCTGACCCAGCCTGGCGAATACGAGATCGTCGTCGGCGACGTGGACCGGCTGCGGCGTCTGAACGAGGCGTTGGGGCACGAGCGGACCGACCTGGTGCTGTCGGCCCTGGGCTCGCGTCTGGCCGCCGCCTTCAACAAGGACGCCTCGGCCGCGCGGATCGGCGAGGACGAGTTCGCCATCATCGTCCCCAAGACCGCATCCCACACCAGCTATCGCGTTCGAGACGCGCTGGAACAGCCGCTGCGGGTCGCGGGCTTCGACATCTATCCGACCGTCTCCATCGGGGCGGTGATGGTGGAGGGCGGGCCGGATGCGCCAGACGCCGCCGAACTGCTGCGGAGGGTCGAGCTGGCGGTGGAATCGGCCAAGGGCGCCGGGCGCGGCGGCTCGGCCGCCTATGGCCGGGCGCTGGAAAGCGACAGCTTGAGCCGTCTGGCGCTGGAGGCGGATCTGAGGAACGCCTTCGTGCGCGGCGAGATCGTGCCCTTCTTCCAGCCCATCGTGAACCTGAACACCGGGGCCGTCGCCGGCTTCGAGGCCTTGGCGCGCTGGCGTCACCCGCGCCGGGGTCTGGTGCCGCCGGACGAGTTCCTGGGCCTGACCGCCGACCTGGGGATGATGAACGACCTGGGCCTGCTGATGATGACCCAGTCGGCGCGGCAGTTGGCCGAATGGATCGAGCGCCATCCGCTGGCCGGCAAGCTGTTTTGCAGCGTCAACCTGTCGGTCGGCGAGATCGAGCGCCCGCATCTGTGCGAGGACGTGGCGCGCATCATCAAGGAGACCGGCCTGCCCAAGGGCGCGCTGAAGCTGGAGGTCACCGAGGGCGACATCATGCGCGACACCGCGCGCGCCGCCGAGGTGCTGCAATCGCTAAAGGACGTCGGGGCCTCTCTGGCGTTGGACGATTTCGGCACCGGCTTCTCGTCCCTGTCCTATCTGGCGCGTCTGCCCTTCGACACGCTGAAGATCGACCGCTACTTCGTTCTGACGATGGACAAGGACGAGGGCTCGGCCAAGATCGTCAAATCGGTCGTCAACCTGGGCCGCGACCTGTCGCTGGAGGTCGTCGCCGAAGGGGTGGAGAACGCCGGACTGGCGCGGTTGCTGCTGGACGCCAGCTGCCACTACGGCCAGGGCTTCGGCTATGCGCCCGCCCTGCCGGCGCAGGAGGCCGAGGTCTATCTGGCTGAGAGCCTGGCCGACGGCACCGCGCCGCTGAAGCAGCGGTCGGCGTAAGAAGTTTAGTCCACGACCCGACCGATCCGCACCAGCGCGCCATTGGGGTCGCTGACCGCGAACTCGTACGTGCCCCAAGGCTTGGTCTCAGGCCCCGCGCCGATGATCAGTTCGCGCACACGGTCGGCGGCGGCGTCCACGTCCTCGACATACAGATACAGGCCCAGGGCGTTGTCCTCGAGCCTTGCGGGCCAGCCGGGCGTGGCGTTGAGATGGATATGGCCGCCCCGCCCATCCTCCAGAATGCGATAGTCGCCGTAGTCGGCGGCGACCACAAAGCCCAGACGCCGGTAAAAGGCTTCGCTGGCGTCCATGTCGCGGGCGGGTACGATGGCGACGGCGCGGTGTTGGTCAGTCATTGGAGCCTCTCTGATCGCGCGGCCATGATGCCGTTCGGCTGCCACTGGTGAAACCCGCAATGCCCATATCTGGGCCGTTTCCGGACAGTCGGGCCACCTTGTCCGCCAGGCTTCGAAAGAGGCTGCCAGGCATGCGCCGGGTGACTTAGGGTGCCGGCATGATCGAAGACGACACGCACGAGGGGGACGGTCGTCGCGCGCGGACGCGGCAGGCGATTACCGACGCCCTGATCCGGCTGATGTCCGAGCGACGCTACTCCGCCATTCGCACGACCGATGTGATCGAGACGGCCGGCATCGGCCGTTCGACCTTCTACGAGCATTTCCAGAGCAAGGACGCAGTGCTCGAACTCATCGTCGAACCCATCCTCATGCCCCTGGCGCTGGCCGGGGCGCGGTCGGGCAATACCGCGCGGCTCAGGATCATGCTGGACCATCTGTGGGATCGCCGCGCCCTGACGCGCCACCTGTTCGAACCCCTTTGCAGGCGAAGTTGCAGCGCCGGTTGGCGGCCTTTATCGAAGCGAGGATCGCGAGTGCGGCCGTCCACCTGCCGTCGCTGGTCGCCACAGGCTCTGCGGCGGCGCAATTCGCCATGATCCGTATGTGGCTGTCGGGCGAAGCGTCCTGCCGTTCCGAGGCTTTGGCCGAGGCGCTGGCCGGCGTGCGCGATCGCCGAGGCGAGAGGGGCACGACCGCGCGCTTAGATCGCGTTTAGAGGCAGGCGCAGGTAGCGCTGGCCGTTGGCGTCGGGGGGCGGCAGGTCGCCGGCGCGGATGTTGACCTGAAGCGAGGGCAGGATCAGCTGCGGCGCTCCCAGGGTCGCGTCGCGGGCCTCTCGCATGGCGACGAAGGCGTCCTCCGATACGCCGCCGCCGATGTGGATGTTGTGCGCCCGCTGTTCGACGACGGTGGTCTCGAACCGGTAGTCGGTGCGGCCCTGGGGCAGATAGTCGTGGCCGACGAAGATGCGGGTCTCGTTGGGCAGGGCCAGCAGGCGCTGGATCGAGCGGTAAAGGGTCCGGGCGTCGCCGCCCGGAAAGTCCGTTCGCGCCGTGCCGTAGTCGGGCATGAACAGGGTATCGCCGGTGAAGACCGCATCGCCGATCCGGTAGCTGACGCAGGCGGGGGTGTGGCCGGGCGTGTGGATCACCTCGACCGTCAGATCGCCCAGCGCGAAGGCGTCGCCGTCGGCGTAAAGATGATCGAAAACCGCGCCGTCCGGGTGCACGTCGTCGGCGCCGAACAGGGGACCGAAGGCCGACTGAACCTGGGTGATCCGCCCGCCGATGCCGATCGACACGCCCGTCATCGCACGCAGGTGCGCCGCCGCCGTCAGGTGGTCGGCGTGGGCATGGGTTTCGAGAACCAGAGCCAAGGTCAGGCCCTCCGACCGCAGCGCCGCCATGACGGCGTCGATCGACCGCGTCGAGGTGCGGGCCGAGGGCGCGTCGAAGTCCAGGACGGGGTCGATGATCGCCGCCTGACCCGTCGCGGGGTCGCTGACCAGATAGGTGATGGTGTGGGTCGCGGGATCGAAAAAGCCGCGGACGTCGGGGGATTGGGCCATGGAGGAAGCTCCTTTCGCAGTCAAATATATTAGGTATTGCTTATTTAGCAACCACGCATATATTGCGTTCCATGATCGATCTTCAGACCATCGGACTTGAACGAATCCAGGCCAGCGCGGGCGAGGCGGCGGCGTTGCTGCGCGCCCTGTCCAACGAGAAGCGGCTGATGATCCTGTGTCAGTTGGGCGAGGGCGAGATGGCCGTCGGCCAGCTGTTGCCTCAAGTCGGCTTGTCGCAATCGGCCCTTTCCCAGCACCTGGCCAAGCTGCGCGACGAGGCGTTGGTGAGCACGCGTCGGGACGGCACGACCATCTTCTACCGCATCGCCGATCCGGCCGTCCTGAAGGTCATCGCCGTGCTGGCCGAAATCTACTGTCCCCCTGTTTCCTCCGAAAAGGCATGATCTCCATGAGCGTCCTGACCCCCCTGTCCCCCGCCGAGGTTTCGCATCGGCTGAAGCAGAACGCGGCCGTGCTGATCGACATTCGCGAGCCCGACGAGTTCGCCAGAGAGCATGTCGTCGGCGCCGTCCATGCGCCGCTGTCGGCCTTCGACGCCTTCACGCCGGCGGGCGCCGACGGGCGCGACGTCATCTTCACCTGCCGGACCGGCAATCGGACGGGCGTCAACTGCGACCGTCTGGCGGCCAAGACGGCGGGCCAAGCCTTTGTCCTTGAAGGCGGGCTGGACGCATGGAAGGCGCAGGGCCTGGCCACCCACGCCGACCGCTCAAAGCCGATCGAACTGATGCGTCAGGTGCAGATGGTCGCCGGCGGCCTGATCCTGATCGGTGCGGCGCTGGGGACGTTGGTGCATCCAGCCTTCTGGGGTCTTTCGGCCTTCGTCGGCGCGGGCCTGTTCGTCGCGGGCGCGACGGGATTTTGCGGCATGGCGCGGCTGCTGGCCGTGATGCCCTGGAACAGAGCCGCGACCCGGCCCGTGACGAGAGCGGCGTGATCCGGTGACGACCGAACTGACCCCGCTGGTCGTGACCGCCTTCAGCGGCGGCGTCGTCGCCCTGCTGCTGACCCTGTTCGGCGGCGGCGGGTCGGTTCTGGCCGTGCCGCTGCTGCTCTATGTCGTCGGCGTCGCCGATCCCCACGTCGCCATCGGCGTGTCGGCGGCGGGCGTAGCGCTGAACGCCCTGACGGCTTTGGCCGGTCACGCCAGGGCATGGCGGGTGCGCTGGCCCTGCGCGACCCTGTTCGCCATCACCGGGGCGGCCGGGGCCTGGTTCGGATCGTCCCTGGCCAAGATGATCGACGGCCATCAGCTGCTGCTGATCTTCGCCGTCACCATGGCGGCCGTGGGCGTATCGATGCTGCGTCCCAAGGCGGCGATTGCCCGGGTCGAACCCCGGCTGAACTGGTCCATGTCGCCGCGCGTCGGCGTGGCGGGCGTTGGCGTTGGCTCGGCCGCAGGCTTCTTCGGCATCGGCGGCGGCTTTCTGATCGTGCCCAGCCTGATGGCGTCGACGGGCATGAGCCTGGCGACCGCCCAGGCGACGTCTTTGCTCAGCGTGGCCGCGTTCGGGGCGACCACGGCGGGCAACTATGCGCTGTCCGGATGGGTCGATCCGGGCCTGGTCGCCGCCATGGCGGTCGGCGGGGTCGCCGGGACGGCGGCGGGTCTGCCGATGGCGCGACGGCTGGGGTCGAACACCCGGCTTGGGCGCATCCTGTTCGCGGGCCTGATCCTGGTGGTCGCCGCCTATGTCGCGGTGCGGGCGATCCTGGCGCTCTGAGACCTCTGTTCAGCAAGCCGTCTTTCGACGACAGTTCGGCCCATGACCGACGCCAGACTGGAGATCGCCGCCGGCTTTGCGACCTTGCAGGGGCCCAAGGCGGATAATCAGGATTTCGGCGGCGTCCATATCGGCACGGCGGCCGAGCAGCGCGAGCATGGGGTCGTGGCGGTGATCGCCGACGGGGTGTCGGGGTCAAAGGCCGGGCGAATGGCGGCGGAGCTGACGACGCGCAGCTTCATCGACGGCTATCTGGATCAGAACCCGCTGAACGGCATCGCGGCCAACGGCATCAAGGCGCTGCGCGGCTTCAATCGTTGGCTCCATTCGCGCGGGCGGATCGATCCGGCGATGGAGGGGGCGGCGACCACCTTTACCGCCCTGATCCTGCGCGGGCGCGAGGCGACGGCGCTTCATGTGGGCGACAGCCGGGCCTGGCATTTCCGCGACGGGGTTCTGACGCGGCTGACCGAAGACCACACGCGCGCCCAGCAGGGGCTGAGCCATGTGCTGTATCGCGCGGTGGGCATCGAGGCGGATGTGAAGCTGGATGTCCGGCAGATGCGGCTGGAACCGCACGATCGTCTGCTGTTGACCACCGACGGGGTGCATGGGGTGCTGGCCGATGCGGTGATCGCGAGCGTCTTGGGGCGGCGCAGTTCGCCCGATGCGGACGCCAAGGCGATCCTGGCCGAGGTCGAGGCGGCGGGGCCGCGCGACAACGCCACCGCCATCGTCATCGACGTGGTCCGCACCGGCGCGCCCGACTGGGAGGCGATCACGGCCGAGGCGGAGGGCCTCGCCATCCTGGCGCCGCCCGCCGTCGGCGACAATGTCGACGGCTTCGCCTTGCAGCGGCTCGTCGCCGACGGGCGCTATACGCGGCTGTTTCTGGCCAAGGACACCCTGGGCGACGCAGGCACGGTTGTGCTGAAATTCCCCAAGCCCGCCGTGGTGTCGGAACGCGGCGCGCGCACCGCCTTCCTGCGCGAGGCCTTCATCGGGCGGCGCATCGCCAGCCCGTTCGTCGGCAAGGTGCTGAGCCTGGATGCGGGCCGCCAGAGCCGGCTCTATATCGCCCAGCCCTTCCATGCCGGTCAGACCCTGCATGCGCGGTTGGCGCAGGAGGGGCCGTTCGAGATCGGCGACGGGATTGGCGTGGCGCTGCGCCTGTCGCGCGCCGTCTCGGCCCTGCACCGGGCGGGGGTGACGCACCGCGACATCAAGCCGGACAATGTGATCCTGGAGACACAGGGCGGGCTGAAACTGGTCGACCTGGGCGTCGCGCGGCTGCGGCTGGCCGAGGAGTTCGCCGAGGCCGAGGCGCCCGGCACCGCCGGCTATAAGGCGCCGGAAATGTATGCCGGCGAGAGCGGCGACGCCGCCACGGATCAGTTCGCCCTGGGGGTGACGCTGTATCGCCTGTTCACCCGAACCTATCCGTGGGGCGAGGTGGATCCGGCCGATGCGCCGCGCTTTGACCGGGCGCCCGCGCCGCCGACGCGACATCGGCCGGATATGCCCGCCTGGCTGGAGGCGGCCATCATGCGCGCCGTCGCCGTCGATCCGAACGAGCGGTTCGAGGATGTCGAGGAACTGATCCATGTGCTGGAAACCGGCAGCGCCGTGGCCGCCCCGCCGCCGCGTCAGCTGTCCCTGATCGAGCGCGATCCGGTGCGGTTCTGGCAGGCGGTCAGCCTGGTCCTGCTGATCGCTTTTCTGGTATCGATGGCGACGCGCTAGGCCGGCGTACGTTCAACCTAAGCCTTTGGATGTGCGACATTTGGCGATGGGAGTTTGAGGGAACCTGTGCCCAGCTTCGGCTTTTGTGACGGCGAGCGGGGATGTCGCGCCCGCAATTTCGGCACGAAAGCCTCCCCAAATGATCAAGACCCTCGCCTGCAGCGCCCTGGCCCTGGCCATGGTTTCCACCCCCGCCCTGGCCCAGTCCGTCGCCCCCGACTGGTCCGGCCCCTACATCGGCATTTTCGGCGGCTACAACCAGTCTAACGACGACGGTGACGAGACCCTGCGCTTCGACCGCAACCTCGATGGCATCTATGGGGATCAGGTCACGACCGTACCGGTCGCCCCTGCTACCGTCGGCGCCAACGCCTTCAGCCCCGGCTTCTGCGGCGGTATGGCCACAAGCACCGCGCCGGGAACGGGCTGCCGTGACGACAACGACGGCGTCGAAGCGGGCGTTCGCGCCGGTTACGACATGCAGTTCGGCAACTTCGTGGTCGGCGCCCTGGCCGAATACAGCGTCAACAATGTCCAAGACTCGGTGACCGGCTTCTCGACCACCCCGGCCTTCTACACCTTCACGCGCGAGCTGCAGAGCACGGCGGCCGCGCGCCTGAAGCTGGGCTACGCCTACGGACCGGCGCTGATCTACGGCACCGGCGGTTACGCCTATGGCAAGTTTGAAAACCGTTTCCGCACGTCGAACCTGGCCAACAGCTTCACCGAAACTAGCGAAGGCGATGACGGCGACGGCTGGCAGGCCGGCGGCGGCGTGGAATACGCCCTGGGTCGCGGCCTGACGGTCAGCGGCGAATACCTCTACACCTCGCTGGACGTCGACAGCCCAGTCATCCGCGTCGGCCGCGGCACGGCGCCCGCCACCAACCCGTTCGTCCTGGCCCCGAACACGACGGGCACGGACATGGTGCGCAGCAACGGCAAGTTCGGAACGCACATGTTCCGCATCGGCATGAACTACCGCTTCTAATCGTCAATCGGGGCGGTCTGGCCTCAGGCCCGGCCGCCTTGGCTCGACAGCATGGCCGCGTCCACGCCCAGCTGGGCCAGGGCGCGTGTCCATTTCGACGTGTGTTCGCTGTCGAAAATCAAGTCCAGATCGGCGTCGGCGGTCAGCCAGACGTTTTCGGCCAACTCTTCCTCCAACTGCCCCTCGCCCCAGCCGGCGTAGCCCAGCAGAAGGGCCGAGCGGCGCGGACCGGCGACCTCGTCGGTCATGGCGGCCAGCGCCTCGCGCGTGCCGGTCATCGCCAGACCGTCGCCGAAGGCCAGGGTGTCGTCGCCCACCGTCCAGTCGTCGGTATGCAGCACGAAGCCGCGCTCGCGCTCGACCGGTCCGCCCATCAGGACCGCGCGACCGATGGATTGATCGGGCTCCGGCGCGTCCAGCTTGTCCAGAACCGTCTTCAGATCCACGCCCGGCGCCGGTCGATCCAGCCGCAGGCCCATGGCGTGATCCGGCCCGTGGGCGCAGATCAGGATGACGGCGTGTTCGAACCGGGCGTCGTCGATCCCGGGCATGGCGACCAGCAGTCGGCCGGTCAGGGTGGAGGCTTCGCTCATGATCCTGGCATCATCCGTCCGGAAAGCGGCGCAAGCAAGCCGAACCGGTGCTTGCGGTGTCGCCCGTGGTGTCTATGTGTCGCAAACGGCCGTTCAAACGCGCCGGCCTCAAACCTCAGCGAGACAGACATGACCATTCAGATCGGCGATCGCATCCCCGCCGCGACCCTCGCCCAGGCGACCGCCGAGGGCCCCAAGCCCGTCAGCACCGACGACATCTTCGCCGGCAAGACCGTGGCCCTGTTCGCCGTGCCTGGCGCCTTCACCCCCACCTGCTCGGCGCGTCACCTGCCGGGCTTCAAGGATCATCTGGCCGACATCCAGGCCAAGGGCGTCGATACGGTCGCCTGCATCTCGGTCAACGACGCCTTCGTCATGAAGGCCTGGGCTGAAAGCCAGGGCATCACCGACGACAGCATCGTCATGCTGGCCGACGGCAACGGCGAACTGACCCGCGCCCTGGGTCTGGTGCTGGACGGTACGGGCTTCGGCCTTGGCGAGCGCTCGCAGCGCTATTCCATGCTGGTCAAGGACGGCGTGGTCGAGCAGTTGAACATCGAGCAGGGCGGCGAGTTCAAGGTGTCCTCGGCCGAGCATCTGCTGGCGCAGCTTTAAGTTGGATCAATCCACGCTACCGCTTCGCTACTTGAGCGTGGATTGATCGTGAACACGGATGTGTTCAGCCCCGAGAAGCGCAGCGCCGTGATGCGTCGCGTGAAGGGGCGGGACACGTCGCCGGAACTGGCCGTGCGCAGGATCCTGCGTGCGGCCGGGATCGGCTATCGGCTGGGCGGCATGGGTCTGCCGGGCCGTCCGGATGTGGTGATGAAAGGCCGCAAGGTCGCCCTGTTCGTCCACGGCTGCTTCTGGCACGGCCATGAGTGCCCGCGCGGCGCGCGTCAGCCCAAGACCAACGCCGATTACTGGATCGCCAAGATTGACCGAAACCGCGCGCGCGACGCCGCCGCTGGTCAGGCGCTGGAGGCGTCAGGCTGGCGCGTGGTAATCGTCTGGGAATGCGAGATGAAACAGCCTGATTTCGCCGCGCGCCTGATCGCGACCGTCCGGGGTCAGGCGGCCTCGGTCGCGGCCTGAGCGGCGGTGTCGTTCAAGACGTGCTGCAAGGCGCCGATCAGAGCGGGCGGCGTCAGGGGCTTGGAGACGAAATAGGCCATGCCGGCCGCCTGACAGGCCGCGACGTCCTCGGGCGCGGTGTCGGCGGTGACGGCGACGACCGGGGTGGCGGCGTTGGGTCCGCCGCCGGCGCGCAGCCGACGCGTCGTCTCGCGCCCGTCCAGCTCGGGCATGCGCACATCCATGAAGATGACGTCGAACACCGCTTCACTGCAGCGTTCAAGGGCGACCATGCCGTCGGCGGCGGTCGTGATTTCGCAGCCCAACGGCTGAAGGATCAGCTGCACGGCGCGGCGGTTGATGTCGTGGTCGTCCACCACCAGCAGGCGCAGCGGCTGGTCTTCGGCCTCGTCGGTGACCGCAGGCGTCGCGACGACCGGCTCGGGCTCAAGCGGGGACGCAGGGGCGACGGATGCGGGCTGGGGCGTGGGCGCGACTGAGGGCGAAAGCGAGCGGGCGATGTCCAGGCGGCTTTGGTCGACGACCTCGACGATCTGAACCGCCTCGTCTCCGCGCGGCAGGATCAGCGAGACGGTGAAGCGCGAGCCCTGACCCGGCGCGCTGCGGACCGTCAGTCGGCCGCCCATCAGGTCGATCAGATTGCGGCTGATCGCCAGCCCCAGGCCCGAGCCGCCGTAGCGGGCGGAGACGCCGTCGGCGGTCTGATCGAACGGGGTGAACAGGCGGGCCAGCTGATCGGTCGTCATGCCCGGACCCGTGTCCACGATCTCGAACAGCAGGGCGTAGCCCGAGGGCTCCTCGGGCCAGGCCTGGACGCGCAGGGTGATCTGGCCCTGCTCGGTGAACTTCATGGCGTTGGACATCAGGTTGTTCAGCACCTGACGGATGCGCATGACGTCGCCCTTGACGTGGCGCGGCATGGCGGAGGCGCCCTCGATGCGCAGCTTCAGCCCTTTGGCGTCGGCGACGCCGCGCCACAGCATCAGGGTCTGGGCCAGCATTTGCCGCAGGTCGAAATCCTTGGCCTCGACCGTCATCCGCCCGGCGCCGATCCGGGTGTGGTCCAGCAAGTCGTCCAGCAGGGCCTTCATCATCAGGCCGGCGTCGGTGATCAGATTGGCGCTGTTGCGCGACTGGGCGTCGGGCGTACGCAGCTCTGCGGCGCCGGCCAGGATCGCGCCGATCGGGGTGCGCAGGTCATGGCCGATGGCGGCCAGGAAGGTGGTGTGGTCGGCCAGGCTGCGCTCGGCCTTTAGGCGGGATTCCTCAGCCAGGGCATGGGCGCGAATGACGGTGACGCTGGCCTCGACCATGCGCTGACCGGTGATGGCGACATAGAAGGTGAACAGCACCACGGCCGCTGCGGCCGACATGACCAGCGGGCCGGGGGCGTGCAGCGCATAGACAAAGAAGGGGGTCGCCAGCAGGAAGCCGACCTGGGGCGTGAGGCCGGCGATCATCACGGCTTGGCATCGGGTGGCGTTCACGATCGCCGTCAGCATGACCGCGGTCAGCATCAGCACCGCGCAGACACCGCCAAACGCGCCGCCGATCCACCAGAGGACCAGGGAAAGCGAGGAGAAGACCGTCGAATTGGCGAAGACGACGGCCAGGATCGCCAGTTTGCGGCCCGTGGACAGCGCGTCGGGACCTTTCAGGATCGGTCGATAGACGACCATCTCCATCGCCTGGACCGCCATATACAGGATGACCCAGCCGAAGGTGAACCGCACCCCGACCATCGGGGTCACGACCAGGGCGATCGCCGCCGCCGCCACGAGCCGTTGCACCGCGGCGCCCGAGCGTTGGCGAACGGCGGCGGTCCAGCTGCTTTCAGCGATATCGACGGCGGTCGATTTCATTCAGGCTCTCGAATGACGAACGCAGGTCGCTCGCATCGATCACCCTAGACCGATCGACACTAACGCTCCGTCAACGGGGGGGCGCCGACCGCCTCGGCTGCTGTGGAAAAGCCGTCGGCGCGCAGGCGGGCGGCCAGGTCACGCTTGATGCGGGCGACCAGGCCGGGGCCCTCGTAGATCAGGGCGGAATAGATCTGGACCGCCGATGCCCCCAGGCGGATGCGGGCATAGGCCTCGGCGCCGCTGTCGATGCCGCCGACAGCGATCAGAGGCAGGCGGCCGTTCGCCGCCTCGGCCGCCGCGCGCAGGGCCTTTTCCGCAAAGGGACGGATGGGCGCGCCGGACAGGCCGCCGGTTTCGCGGGCGTCCGGAGAGCGTAGGGTCTCGGGCCGTTCCAGCGTGGTGTTGGATACGATCAGGCCGTCGATCCGATGGGCCAGCGACGCCTCGACGATCATGCCGATCTCTTCGGCGATCAGATCGGGCGCGATCTTCAAAAAGACCGGCACGCGGTCAGGCGCGACAGCCGGCCGGGCGGCGTCGATGCGGCCCAAAAGGTCGTCCAACTGCTCGCGGCCCTGAAGCGCGCGCAGGCCCGGCGTATTGGGCGAGGAGATATTGACGGTGAAATAGGAAGCGCGGCCGGCGAGGCGTTGCAGACCGGCGACATAGTCAGCCGCCTTGTCCTCGGTGTCCTTGTTGGCCCCCAGATTGGCGCCGACCACGACGCCCGTCGGGCGCTGGTCCAGCCGCTCGGCGAAGGCGTCTAGCCCGGCGTTGTTGAACCCCATCCGGTTGATGATGGCCCGGTCCTCGCTGAGGCGGAACAGGCGGGGCTTGGGATTGCCGGGCTGGGGCCGGGGCGTGACCGAGCCGCATTCGACGAAGCCGAAGCCGAGGCGCGACAGGCCGCGCAGGGCCTCGCCGTTCTTGTCCAGACCCGCCGCCAGACCGACCGGATTGGGCAGATCCAGTCCCGCCAACTGTGTTCTCAGGATCGGATCGTCGGCGGGCGGGACGGGCAGGGGGGCGAGGGCCAGACCCTTGATCGCCAACTGGTGTGCCTGCTCCGGGTCCAGCCGACGCAGCAGGGCGGCGCCCACATCAACCGGGCTCATCGGTCGTCCTCGAACGCCATCTCGCCGTCGGCCGTGACCGAGAAGGCGCGCGAGGCCGTCACGGCGACGACGGGCAGGGGGGCATAGAGATGCGGAAACAGATCGCCCACGCGCGACGGCTCCCAGATCAGGTCGTCGCCGAACCGGCTGAGATCGACGGTCAGCAGCAGCAGGTCGCCGCGCCCGGCGAAGTGCCGTCGCGCGGTCTCGGCCAGTTGCGCCTCGGTCGACATGTGGATGTAGCCGTCGGCCAGATCGACGGGCGCGCCCTCGTATCGGCCCTCGGCGACGGCGGCGCGCCAGTCGGCGGCGTCGACGATCTTGTAGGCGATGTCTGTCATGCCGAGGGTGCGCCCAGCGACCGCGGCGTCAGGAAGCCTTCGTAGGTGCAGCGCCCCGCGACATCGACGCTGAACAGGGCGGCGGCGCCGGTCGGGAAGCCGGCCGACAGCTTGTCCACCACCGCCGGCGAGGCGGCGCTTTCGATCAGATATTCGGCGGCCAGCACATGGACGCCCGGATTGTGGGCCAGGATCAATAGGCAGCCGGCCTCGTCCTCGCTGGCCTCGACGAAGCGGCGGATCATGTCGGAGGGAGCGTTGTAGAGGGCGTCTTCATCGCAGACTTCCACATCGCCGAAGGCGTCGTGCATCTGCTCCCAGGTCTGGCGGGTGCGCACGGCGGTGGACACCAGGGCCAGGTCCGGCTTCAGGCCCCGCTCGGCCAAAGCGCGACCCATCAGCAAGGCCTCGGCGCGGCCGGCGGCGGACAGGGGGCGGGCTTCGTCGCCGCCAGAGGGGGCGGAGGCTTCGGCCTGGGCGTGCCGCATCAGGATCAGTCGGTGCATGGCCTTCGCCATAAGGCGGTTTCGCCCGCCCCGCCAGATGGGGCGACGGTCAACTCGGCGTCAGTCGCGATGTTCGCCCCGAGAAGAGACGGAGGCGGCCTGCTGGGGCGCCAGGACCGGGGCGGCGACGCGCTGGGCATGGCCGCTGGGGCGGATGCGGGCGTAGCTGTGGCGCGAGGCTTCCAACAGGATCAGCCCGGCGGTTCCGGGAAAGACCCGTCGCCCGACCTGTTCGAACCCTTCGGCCAGCGGCAGCATCGGCCCCCAAGGCGGTACATACAGGGTTTGGGACCAGGCCATCGGCTCCAGCCCGACATCACGCACCAACCGCTCCAGCTGGCGCCGGGTGAAGGGTCGGCCGTGACCAAAGGGGGTGTTGTCCGCCCGCGCCCACAGGCCGCCGCGCGCCGCCGCCGCCAGGATGATGCGCCCGGTGGGCGAAAGCGCGCGCACCGCTTCCAGTAGCAGGGCGGCGGGATCGTCGGCCTCTTCCAGGGCGTGGACCAGCAGGATGCGGTCGAACGATCCGGCGGGGAAGGGCAGGCGGCGGTCATCCACCAGCAGGGTGCGGTTGCGCCCGACCGTCGGCCAATGCTCGACACCTTGCCCGCCCGGCATGGCCGCGACGACGCGCCGCGCGCCGACGAAGGCGTCCAGCCAAGGGGTGGCGTAACCGACGCCCAGCACGTCGCAATCGGTCGCCTCGCCCCAGGCGTCGTCCAGCCGTCGCGCCACCAGCCGTCGCGCCAGCGCCCCGGTCGGCTCGCCGTAGAAGGTTCGAAGCTCGTCGATGCTGCGCCGCATGGCCCCACTATAGGCCTGTCGGCGGCCCTGCTGCTAGGATGGGCGCATGACCCTGGATGTGCATCTGTTTCCCTGCCGCGCCGACAACTACGGCTTCCTGATCCGCGACGCCGCAACGGGCGTGGTGGCGGCGGTCGATACGCCTGATGCGGCGCGCATTCTTGAGGAGTTGGAAGGCCTGGGCTGGGGGCGGCTGGATCTGATCCTGAACACCCACTGGCACCCGGACCACACCGAGGGCAACGCGCGGCTGAAGGCCGACTGGGCGTGCGAGATCGTCGGGCCGGAAGAGGTGCGCAAGGTCGCGCCGCTGGACCGGGTGATCGCCGACGGCGATGTGGTGATGGTGGGCGAGACGCGGTTCGAGGTCACCGAAACGCCGGGTCACACCCTCGGCCATGTGGTGTTTCATGCGCCGGCGGACGGCTTGGCCTTTACCGGCGACACCCTGTTCGCCCTGGGCTGCGGCCGGTTGTTCGAGGGTGCGCCGGAGCAGATGTTCGACAGCCTGCAGCGGCTGAAGGCCTGGCCCGACCAGACCGTGATCTGGTGCGCGCACGAATATACGGCCTCGAATGCGCGGTTCACCCTGAGCTTGGACGACCGGCCCGAGACCGCCGCCCATGCCGAGGCGATCTTCGAGGCGCGCGCGCGGGGCGAACCGACCGTGCCGACGACGCTGGGGGTGGAGAAGCGGTTCAATCCGTTCCTGACCGCGACGGATGCGGATCAGTTCGCCGCGAGACGGGCGGCCAAGGACAGCTTCCAGGGCTAGCGGTTCAGGGCGTCTCCGCCCACGACCCGCACGATCCGGGCCGACGACGGGCGGCCGGCGATGCCGGCGTCGGCGTCGATGACGATCCGCAGCGTGCCCTGGACCAGGCTGACGCCGGGACGCCCCTGATCCGACACGACGACGCGGCGCACCCGCTCGACCTGGGCGCGCAGGTTGGAGGACCGCGCCATGCGCACGATGGCGTCGCTGGCGGCCGAGACGGTGTCAGCGGCGACCTGTTCAGAGCCGGGCTGAATGTCCACGTCGATGACGATCAGACGGCCCATCGCCTGGCTGGCGCGGTAGCTCTGGCGCATAAAATAATCGACCAACTGCGCGCCGGTCATCGCCGCGCTGGCGAGGCCCTGTGCCTCGCCGACGCGCGAGGCGGGCGAGCCTTGGGGCGTCGCGGTCGTATACAAGGTGACGGCACCGTCGGGCGTGACGCGCAGTACCTGATCGCCGTTGTCGTTGCGGTAGATGATGTCGCCGCGCGGGGCGGGCGTGGGCCGCAAGACCCAGACCTCGGTCGAGCGTTCCAGCCGCATCAGAGGCCGCGACCCGGAGGTGTCCAGGATAAAGCCCTGACCGTTGCTGCTGACGTAGCGGGCGGTCGGCGGCACGGTCCGGCGGGACTGGGCCTGGCTTTCGGTCGGGACGACCACGGGCGCGGCGACGCCCACGCCGATGACCGCGATGGCGGCGACCGCCATCGCGGTCACGCGTGGCGACGTTTTCGCCCTGACCGATCCCAACAACTTCATGACAGACTTGATGAAACCCGCGCGCGGCGGATTTTGGGCGAAGCCCGCCTCAACCCACCAGGTACTGACCGCCGTTCAGCGACAGTGTGCAGCCTGTGACATATCCGGCACGCTCGCCCACCAGCCAGGACACCATGTCGGCGATCTCTTCGCCCTTCCCCAGGCGGCCGACGGGGATGTGGCTGATGATGCCTTCCAGCACCTTGGGGTCCATGGCGCCGACCATTTCGGTGTCGATATAGCCGGGCGCGATGCAGTTCACGGTCACGCCCTTGCGTGCATTTTCCAGCGCCAGCGCCTTGGTGAAGCCGATCATCCCGGCCTTGGCGGCGGAATAGTTGGTCTGGCCGATCTGACCCTTCTGACCATTGATCGAGGAAATGTTGACGATGCGACCGTGACCCCTGTCGCGCATGCCGTTGATGACCTGGCGCGTCATGTTGAAGACGCTGTCCATATTGACGCGGATCACGTCGGACCACTGGTCGTGGCTCATCTTGTGGAAGAAGCCGTCGCGGGTGATGCCGGCGTTGTTGACCAGGATGTCGATGGGGCCGAGCTGTTCCTCGACCTCCTTCACCGCGCGGGCGCAGTCGTCGAAGCTGCCGACGTTGCCCTTCACCACCATGACGTCCAGCGCATCGGCGATGGCCTTGGCCGCCTCGTCGTTACCGGAATAGCCGGCGGCGACCTTGAAGCCGTCCTCATGCAGGCGCTGAACGATCGCCTTGCCGATGCCCCGGGTCCCGCCCGTCACGAAAGCTACGCGCGCCATATCGTCTCCTGTCCCTGTGCAGACCCTTAGAAGGCCTTGTCGGAGTTCAGGATTACCGTGCGAGCGCTAGCGCGCAAGGCGAGAATCTGACGCGACGGAAGTTTCATGCCTCCGTCGCGTTTCGTTGATCTTCGTCCCGGCGATCAGGCGGCCAGCTTTTCCATGTCGATAACGAAACGGTAGCGGACGTCGGATTTCAGCATCCGCTCATAGGCGTCGTTGATCTGATCCGGAGCGATCGTCTCGATGTCGCAGGCGATGCCGTGCTCGGCGCAGAAGTCCAGCATCTCCTGCGTCTCCCTGATGCCGCCGATCAGCGAGCCGGCGATGCGGCGACGACGCCACAGCAGGGGCAGGGCGAAGACCGGCAGACCCTCGGTCGTCAGGCCCAGCATGATCATGGTGCCGTCGCGCGCCAGCAGCTGAATGTGGCTGGCGATCTCGTGCGTGGCCGAGACGGTATTGATGATCAGGTCGAACTTCTCGGCCGCCGCCTTCATCGCATCCTTGTCGGAGTTGATCAGGAAGTGTTTGGCGCCCATCCGCTCCGCGTCGGCCTTCTTGCGGTCCGAGGTGGACAGGACGGTGACTTCCGCCCCCATGGCCGCCGCCAGCTTGACGGCCATGTGGCCCAGGCCGCCCAGGCCGATGACCGCGACCTTGGAACCGGGTCCCACGCCCCATTCCTTCAGCGGTGAATAGGTGGTGATGCCGGCGCACAGCAGGGGGGCGGCGACGTCCAGCGCCAGGCTGTCGGGGATGGACAGGACGAAATGCTGATCGACGGTGATGTGGTCGGAATAGCCGCCCTGGGTGATGGCTTCCGACGTGCCGCCCTTCTTGTCCTTGCCGCCATAGGTGCCGGTGAAACCGGGGATGCAGTACTGCTCGACGCCTTCCTGGCAGGAGGCGCATTCGCGGCAGCTGTCGACCATGCAGCCGACGCCGACGCGGTCGCCTTCCTTGAAGCGGGTGACGTTCGATCCGACCGCCTTGACCACGCCCGCGATCTCATGACCCGGCACCAGGGGGAAGGCCGTGCCGCCCGTCTCGCCGCGCGCGGCGTGCAGGTCGGAGTGGCAGACGCCGCAGTATTTGATGTCGATCAGCACATCGTCCGGGCCCGGATCACGGCGCTCGAAGCTGTAGGGCGTCAGCGGCTTGTCGGCGGCGGTTGCAGCGAAGGCGCGTGTGGCGATCGGCATGGGAATAGTCCTTCAGGCTTTGCAGTGAGCCGGCCTCAGATGTGGGGACGGCTGCGGGTCCGCAAGCGTACGGACCGCTATTTCAGCTTGGCGATCAGCGCCTGAGCCGCCGCCGGGTTCCGCACCTTCGCGCCCGAGATGAAATAGGCGAAGACCTCGCCGCGTTTGGCCCAGGTTTTCGCCTGATCCGCCATCGCCTCCAGCTCGGCCGCCGTCATGCCGGTCGGCTCGTCCTCGCGGCTGGACATCAGCCGGGCGTAGCTGAAGTCGGCGGTCGCCTCGTCGATCTGGGGCCAGGTCGGCTCCTCGTCATCGACCGCATAGACGATGGCCGCGCCGTATTTGCGGGCCAGGTCATAGAATTGTTCGGTGGCGAAGGTCGGGTTGCGAACCTCCAGCGCGTGCCGCAGCCGCACTCCGTCTTTCTCCCTGGGCAACAGCTTCAGGAATCCCTCGAAGTCCTCGGCATCGAACTTCTTCGTGCCCATGAACTGCCAGTTGATCGGGCCCAGCTTGTCGCCCAGTTCGGTCAGGCCCTGGCTCAGAAACTTGTCGAAGCTGTCGGCGCCTTCGGACAGCACCTTGCGATTGGTGCAATAGCGGCTGGCCTTGACCGAAAAGACGAAGCCGTCCGGCGTCTCGTCGCGCCATTTCTTCCAGCTGTCGGGCTTGAAGGTCGAATAATAGGTGCCGTTGATCTCGATCGAGGTCAGTTTCGACGCCGCATATTC
>OFRI01000053.1_pt1 | contig 26355 bp, 21 predicted proteins | sample 1543031 | NCBI WGS metagenome assembly OFRI01 (sample SAMN07774226, study PRJEB24372) | wastewater metagenome
ATCCTCGCGCATGGCAAGGGCCGCGTGCACGCAGCAATAGTCGAACTCGATGCCCTGCCCAATGCGGTTGGGGCCACCGCCCAGCACCATGATCTTCTTGGCGTTGGTTGGCTCGGCCTCGCACTCTGCGACGCCGCCGTAGGGCGCGACCTCGTAGGTCGAATACAGGTACGCCGTGTTGGTGGCGAACTCGGCGGCACAGGTGTCCACCCGTTTGTATACCGGAACTACTTTAAGGCGATGGCGCGCAGCACGAACGGAGGAAGCATCCACCCCTAACAATTTTGCTAAGCGGCGATCTGAGAAACCTTTTTTCTTCAAGGCGCGCAATTCATCAGCGGTGATGGCTTGCAGGTTGGTGGTTTCCAACTCAAGTTCAATCTTCACGATGTCTTCAATTTGCACCAAGAACCAAGGGTCAATTTTGGTGAGGTTAAATACCTCATCGACGCTGAGGCCCATGGCAAAGGCATCGCCCACGTACCAAATGCGATCGGGTCCTGGCTCGCCCAATTCTTTTTCCAGCACTTCGCGGTCTTGTGTTTTTTCATTCAAGCCATCAACGCCCACTTCCAAACCGCGCAATGCTTTTTGGAAGGACTCTTGGAAGGTACGGCCCATGGCCATCACCTCGCCCACCGACTTCATCTGGGTGGTCAGGCGGGCATCGGCGGCCGGGAACTTCTCGAAGGCGAAACGCGGGATCTTGGTGACGACGTAGTCGATCGACGGCTCGAACGAGGCCGGGGTCAGGCCACCGGTGATTTCGTTCTTCAGTTCGTCCAGGGTGTATCCCACGGCCAGCTTGGCGGCGACCTTGGCGATCGGGAAGCCGGTGGCCTTGGAGGCCAGCGCCGAGGAACGCGACACGCGCGGGTTCATCTCGATGACGACCACGCGGCCGGTCTTCGGGTTGATGCCGAACTGCACGTTCGAGCCACCGGTATCGACGCCGATCTTGCGCAGCACGGCGATGGAGGCATCGCGCAGGCGCTGGTACTCCTTGTCGGTCAGGGTCTGCGCCGGCGCCACGGTGATCGAGTCACCGGTGTGCACGCCCATCGGGTCGAAGTTTTCGATGGCGCAAACGATGATGCAGTTGTCGTTCTTGTCTCGAACGACCTCCATCTCGTATTCCTTCCAGCCGATCAGGGATTCGTCGATCAGCAGCTCATTGGTCGGCGACAGGTCCAGACCGCGGGCGCAGATTTCTTCGAACTCTTCACGGTTGTAGGCGATACCGCCGCCGGTGCCGCCCATGGTGAACGACGGACGAATGATGCACGGGAAGCCGACTTTTTCGAGTACGCCGTAGGCTTCTTCCATGTCGTGAGCGATGCCGGAAACCGGGCACGCGAGACCGATGTCTTTCATCGCCTTGTCGAAGCGCGAGCGGTCTTCAGCCTTGTCGATGGTGTCGGCGTTGGCGCCGATCATTTCCACACCGAACTTTTCCAGAATGCCGTGGCGCTCCAGGTCCAGCGCACAGTTCAGCGCCGTCTGGCCACCCATGGTCGGCAGCAGCGCATCCGGGCGCTCCTTCTCGATGATCTTGGCCACGGTGGACCACTTGATCGGCTCGATGTAGGTGGCGTCCGCCATGGCCGGGTCGGTCATGATGGTGGCCGGATTGGAGTTCACCAGGATGACCCGGTAACCCTCTTCGCGCAGGGCTTTGCAAGCCTGGGCGCCGGAGTAGTCGAATTCGCAGGCCTGACCGATAACGATGGGGCCGGCGCCGAGGATCAGGATACTTTTAATGTCTGTACGTTTTGGCATGTGCTTACTCTCGAATCCTTTGGTCAGTCGGCGGGCTTAACGGCGCTTGGCCATGGCTTCGATAAAACGATCGAACAGCGGCGCGACATCCATCGGCCCCGGGCTGGCTTCCGGGTGACCCTGGAAGCTGAACGCGTCCTTGTCGGTGCGTTCGATACCCTGCAGGGTGCCGTCGAACAGCGACTTGTGGGTGGCGCGCAGATTGGCTGGCAGGCTGCTTTCTTCCACGGCGAAACCGTGGTTCTGGCTGGTGATCATCACCACACTGGTTTTCAGGTCTTGCACCGGGTGGTTGGCACCGTGGTGACCATGACCCATTTTCACGGTCTTGGCGCCGGAGGCCAGGGCCAGCAACTGGTGACCGAGGCAGATACCGAATACCGGAATATCGGTTTCCAGCACGTCCTTGATCGCCTGAATTGCGTAGTCGCACGGTTCAGGGTCGCCAGGGCCGTTGGACAGGAACACACCATCCGGGTTCAGCGCCAGCACGTCACTGGCCGGGGTTTGTGCCGGCACCACGGTCAGGCGGCAGCCGCGATCCACCAGCATGCGCAGGATGTTCAGCTTGACGCCGAAATCGTAGGCGACCACGTGGTACGGCAGTTCGCTGGCAGCAATTTCCGGATGGCTGTCGGTCTGCAGGTTCCAGACACTGGAGCGCCACTCGTAGCGCTCAGTGGAGCTGACGACTTTGGCCAGGTCCATGCCTTTCAGGCCTGGGAAGCTGCGCGCCAGTTCCAGGGCTTTCTCTTCTGTGGCATCCGCACCGACCAGAATGCAGCCATTCTGCGCGCCTTTCTCACGCAGGATGCGGGTCAGGCGGCGGGTATCCAGGCCGGCAATCGCCACAGTACCGTGTTCTTTCAGGTACTCGTCCAGTGGCTGCTTGTTACGCCAGTTGCTGGCAATCAGCGGCAGATCACGAATGATCAGGCCGGCGGCCCAGACGCGATTGGACTCGGCATCTTCCGGCGTGGTGCCGGTGTTGCCGATGTGCGGGTAGGTCAGGGTGACGATTTGCTGGGCATAGGAAGGATCGGTGAGGATTTCCTGATAGCCGGTCATTGCGGTGTTAAACACCACTTCACCAACGGTTTGCCCGTCAGCTCCAATGGATTCGCCGCGAAAAATGCTGCCATCAGCAAGGGCGAGAATGGCTGGCTTACTCAAGAAAACCTCCGTCGATCAAAGCGTGAAGCAAACGCAGATTGTAAAAAAGCGGGATGACGTACCAACCGTCACCCCGCTTCTTTATCTGATTCATTCTGCGTAACTTTTAGTGGACATACTAAAGCTGTAGCTTACAGGAAAGCCCTCTCGCGGTCCAACCCAAAGACAAGCAAGTTCAGTGACTCAGCGCAAACCCAGCACATCTTGCATGTCGTAGAGGCCCGCCGCACGCCCATCCAGCCACAAGGCCGAGCGCACCGCGCCTTTGGCAAAAGTCATTCGACTGGAGGCTTTATGGGTGATTTCCACCCGCTCGCCATCCGCAGCAAACAGCACGGTATGGTCACCAACTACATCGCCAGCACGCACCGTGGCAAAGCCAATGGTCTCGCGCTCGCGGGCGCCGGTCTGGCCTTCACGGCCATACACCGCCACTTTCTGCAGATCGCGCCCCAAGGCATTGGCCACCACTTCACCCATGCGCAGCGCCGTACCGGATGGCGCATCAACCTTGTGCCGGTGGTGCGCTTCGATGATTTCTATATCGACCTCATCGCCCAGCACCCGCGCCGCAGTATCGAGCAGCTTCAGGCACAGGTTGACGCCGACGCTGTAGTTGGCGGCAAATACAATCGGAATGTCCTTGGCAGCCTGCTCCAGCAGCAGCTTTTCAGCCACGGAAAAACCGGTCGTACCAATCACCATGGCCTTGCCCGCCTGGCGACAGACCTCAAGGTTTTTCAGGGTGACTGACGGATGGGTAAAGTCGATCAACACATCGAACTGCTCGACCACCGCCTGCAAATCACCCGCAAGGGTCAAGCCCAGGCGACCGACGCCTGCCAGCTCACCCACATCAGCGCCCACCAGGGTGCTGTCCGGACGATCAATCGCCGCGCTCAAGCTCGCATCCGCGGCCTGCTGCACCGCTTCGATCAGGGTTTTGCCCATGCGCCCAGCGGCGCCCATCACTGCAATACGTTGCATAACTCTCAGCTCCAAGCCCAAGGCTTAACGCCGCACGCTCCGGGTGACAGGCCGTGACCCACCACCCGCAACCCGCAGCTGCGAATTACAAATCGCCGAAGAAACGCTTCACACCCTCAAACCAGCCATTGGCCTTCGGCGAGTGCGAGCTATCGCCAGCCAGCGACTGACGGAACTCTTCCAGCAATTCGCGCTGACGCTTGTCCAGGTGCACTGGTGTTTCCACGGCCACCCGACACATCAGGTCGCCCGCACCACCGCCACGCACTGGCGCCACGCCTTTGCCACGCAAACGGAACAGCTTGCCGGTTTGCGTGCCTTCCGGAATTTTCAACTTGACCCGACCATCCAGCGTCGGCACTTCCAGCTCGCCGCCCAAGGCTGCATCGGCAAAGCTGATCGGCACGTCGCAATACAGGTGCTTGCCGTCACGCTGGAAGATCGCGTGTTCGCGCACATTGACCACCACATACAGGTCGCCTGCCGGCCCACCCAGCGTGCCCGCCTCGCCTTCGCCGGTTAGGCGAATGCGGTCGCCGGTGTCGACACCTGGCGGCACTTTGACCGACAGGGTTTTCTGCTCTTCGACACGGCCCTGGCCATGACAGCTGTTGCACGGATCGGAAATCATCTTGCCGCTGCCGTGGCAACGCGGGCAGGTCTGCTGCACCGAAAAGAAGCCCTGCTGCATACGCACCTGGCCGATACCACCACAGGTAGTACAGGTCACCGGGCTGGTGCCCTTCTTGGCACCCGAGCCATCGCACGGTTTGCAATTAACCAGGGTCGGCACGCGAATGGTCACCGTAGTGCCACGCACCGCCTCTTCCAGGTCCAGTTCCAGGGTGTAGCGCAGGTCGCTGCCACGCTGAGCACCGCCACGTTGACCGCCGCGCTGACCACCAAAGAAGTCGCTGAACACGTCGCCAAAAATGTCGGAGAAGTTCGCCCCACCGCCACCGCCGCCACCACCCATTTGCGGGTCGACACCGGCATGACCGTACTGATCGTAAGCCGCGCGCTTGCTGGCATCGGACAATACTTCGTAGGCCTCATTGGCCTCCTTGAACTTCTCTTCCGACGCTTTATCATCGGGATTGCGGTCCGGGTGATGCTTCATTGCCAGGCGGCGATAGGCCTTCTTCAGCTCCGCCTCGCTGGCGCCGCGCTCGACACCCAGAACTTCATAAAAATCACGCTTGGCCATAAGTTTTTCGCACTCTTAAATCGTCTACCCCAGACACGCCAACGCGGGAGCAAGCTCCCGCGCGGCGAATCCAGCTAATGTCCTTGACCTAAAAAGCCGCTCAAGGCAGCAGCCGCTCCAGGCGGCCTACCGTATTACCCACGTCCCTGCGGGTCACCAGCCAAGGCTTACTTGTTGTCTTTGACTTCTTCGAACTCGGCATCAACCACGTCGTCCGCGCCCGCTGCTTCTTCTGCACCCTGAGCGGCACCACCGGCTTGCTGTGGCTGCTCGGCGTACATTTTCTGCGCCAGCGGTGTGGTCGCTTCCGACAGAGCGTTCATCTTCGCTTCGATTTCAGCCTTGTCGTCGCCTTTAACGGCTACTTCCAAGGCACTCAATGCGGTTTCGATGGCCGCTTTCTCATCGGCAGTGGCCTTGTCGCCAGCCTCAGTGATCATCTTGCGAGTGGCATGCACCAACTGGTCGCCCTGGTTGCGTGCGGTCGCCAGCTCTTCGAACTTGCGATCTTCTTCGGCGTTGACTTCGGCATCACGAACCATCTGCTGAATTTCTTCCTCAGACAGACCGGAGTTGGCCTTGATCACGATCGACTGGGTCTTGCCAGTCGCCTTGTCCTTCGCGCCGACGTGCAGGATGCCGTTGGCGTCGATATCGAAGGTTACTTCGATTTGCGGCACGCCACGCGGAGCCGGCGGAATCTCGGCCAGGTCGAATTTACCCAGGGACTTGTTGCCGCTGGCTTGCTTACGCTCGCCCTGCAGCACGTGAATGGTCACGGCGCCCTGATTGTCGTCGGCAGTCGAGAACACTTGCGATTTCTTGGTCGGAATCGTGGTGTTTTTCTCGATCAGCGCGGTCATCACGCCACCCATGGTTTCGATACCCAGGGTCAGCGGGCTAACGTCGAGCAGCAATACGTCTTTCACGTCACCCGACAATACCGCGCCCTGGATAGCAGCACCCATGGCCACTGCTTCGTCCGGGTTAACGTCTTTACGCGCTTCTTTACCGAAGAAATCGGTTACCAGCTTCTGCACCAACGGCATACGGGTCTGGCCACCGACAAGAATCACGTCGTTGATCGCGCCCACGTCGATACCGGCGTCTTTCAACGCGATACGGCAAGGCTCGATGGTGCGCTGCACCAGGTCTTCCACCAGCGACTCCAGCTTGGCGCGGGAGATTTTTACGTTCAAGTGCTTAGGACCGGTGGCATCTGCAGTGATGTACGGCAGGTTGACGTCGGTCTGCTGGCTCGAGGACAGCTCAATCTTGGCTTTTTCAGCAGCTTCTTTCAGGCGCTGCATGGCCAGCGGATCACCCTTGAGGTTCATGCCGCTTTCTTTCTTGAACTCGTCGACGAGGTAGTCGATCAGACGAATGTCGAAGTCTTCACCACCGAGGAAGGTGTCGCCGTTGGTGGCCAACACTTCGAACTGGTGCTCGCCATCGACTTCAGCGATCTCGATCACCGACACGTCAAAAGTACCGCCACCCAGGTCATAAACGATCACAGTGTGGTCGCCTTTGGCCTTGTCCATGCCGTAAGCCAGCGCAGCCGCAGTCGGCTCGTTAATGATGCGCTTAACGTCCAGACCAGCGATGCGGCCGGCGTCTTTGGTGGCCTGACGCTGGCTGTCGTTGAAGTAGGCCGGCACGGTAATCACCGCTTCGGTAACTGGCTCGCCGAGGTAGTCTTCGGCGGTTTTCTTCATCTTCTTCAGAATTTCAGCCGAAATTTGTGGCGGGGCCATTTTCTGATCATTAACCGCTACCCAGGCGTCGCCGTTGTCAGCCTTGACGATCTTGTACGGCACCATTTCGATGTCTTTCTGTACAACGCTTTCTTCAAAACGGCGACCAATCAGACGCTTCACCGCGTACAGGGTGTTGTGCGGATTGGTTACAGCCTGACGCTTGGCCGACTGGCCAACCAGAATTTCACCGTCGTTGGCATACGCAATGATCGACGGAGTAGTACGTGCACCTTCGGCGTTTTCGATAACTTTAGCGACGCCGTTTTCCAGAACCGAGACGCAGGAGTTGGTAGTCCCCAGGTCGATACCAATAATTTTGCCCATTCTTAACTCTCCCAAAATTTTGAATTTCCGCGACTCGGGTTTACCGATCGCGGCAGCACTTAATCGCTTGTACTAATAGATGGGGGCCGGCTGGCGAATTTCAAGCCTGCTCATCAATCGACGGTGGCGCCTCAGTCGGAGCCTTGCTGACCACAACCATGGCCGGGCGCAACAGACGACCGTTCAGCAGATAGCCTTTCTGGAACACCTTGAGCACGCTGCTCGGCTCAACATGTGGACTTTCCTGCAGCGCCATAGCCTGATGATGCTCGGCATTAAACGGTGCGCCATGCGGATCAAGCGCCTCGATGTTGAAGCGGCGAAAGGTGTCCTGCAGCAGCTTAAGGGTCAGCTCCATGCCTTCACGCACAGGCTTAATCGCCTCATCGTCGGCGCTGGTCAGCTCGATACCGCGCTCCAGGCTGTCGACAACCGGCAACAGGTCGTTGGCGAATTTTTCCAGGGCGAACTTGTGCGCCTTCTCCACGTCCTGCTCGGCACGGCGACGCACGTTCTGCATATCAGCCGACACGCGCAGGGCTTGATCCTGGGCCGCTGCCAGCTGCTCCTCAAGGGCGTGCACGCGCGCCACCAGGTCATCACCCGCTGCCTCAGCAGCATTCGCCTCAAAGGCCTGCGGATCCAGGTTCTGTTCGTCAGCCATGCGTTCCTCCTGTGATAAACAATGGCGAGTCAGCGCTCGCACTTCTGCCTTCTATATGGGGACAGATTTTGCAGCTTCAAGGGCGAGCAAGGATTGTCAGGCGCAAACAAAACACTGTATAAATAACCAGACATAGGCCTGGGAGCGCCCACCATGCTGGTACATCTTTCTGTTCACAACTACGCCATCGTCGAACACCTCGACCTCGAGCTGAACGCCGGCATGTCGGTGATAACCGGCGAAACCGGCGCCGGCAAATCGATCATGCTCGATGCCCTCGGCCTGGCCCTGGGCGATCGTGCCGACAGCGGCGTGGTGCGCCCAGGCGCCGACAAGGCCGACATTCTCGCCAGCTTCGACCTGGCCGCCATCCCCGAAGCCCGCCAGTGGTTGAGCGAGCGCGACCTGGACAACGACGGCCCGTGCATCCTGCGCAGGGTGATCACCGCCGAAGGCCGTTCGCGCAGCTACATCAACGGCTCGCCCTGCCCCCAAGGCGACCTCAAGGCCCTTGGCGAACTGCTGATCGACATCCACAACCAGCACGAACACCAATCCCTGCTTAAACCTGACACCCACCGCCGCCTGCTGGATGAATATGCCGGCAGCCAGGAGCTGGCGCGCCAGGTGCAACTGGCCGCCCAACGCTGGCGCCAGACCCGTCAGGAGCTGGAGCGCCTGGCCAATGCCGGCGACGAACAACGCGCGCGTCATCAGTTGCTCAGTTACCAGCTTGAGGAACTCGACAATCTGGCCCTCGGCGACAATGAGCTGCCGCAACTGGAGCAAGACCACAAAGCCCTGGCCAACGCTGAAAGCCTGCTCAGCGCCTGCCGCCTGGTGCTGGAGCAATGCAGCGATCACGACGGCGGCAACGTGCTCTCCGCCCTGACGTCCAGCCTGCAGCGCCTGAGCCCATTCAACAGCCCACCCGGCGCCCTTAGCGAAGCCGTAAACCTGCTGGCCAGCGCACAAATTCAGGTCGAGGAAGCCGTTGGCGAGCTGAACCGCTTTCTCGACCATTTCGACGCCGACCCAGCCCGCCAGCAACAACTGGAAGAGCGCCTGGACAGCATCTACACCCTGGCCCGCAAACACCGTATCCAGCCCAGCGAACTCGGCGCCCTGCAACAGCAACTGTTTGATGAACTGGAAAGCCTGAATGCCGACGACCAAGCTTGCGAGCGCCTGAGCAGCGAACTAGCGGCTTACGCCCGCCACTATCAGGACAAGGCCGCAGAACTCAGCCAACTGCGCCAAGGTGCCGCCAGCCAGCTGGCCACCGCCGTGGAAGGCGAAATCCAGCGCCTGGGCATGCCCGGTGGACGCTTCACTATCGAGCTGCGTGCAACCGCTCACGCCGAGCCCCACCCCCACGGGCAAGAGCAGGTGGAATTACTGGTCAGCGCCAACCCCGGCCAGCCGCTCAAACCATTGGCCAAGGTGGCCTCAGGCGGCGAACTGTCACGCATCAGCCTGGCGATTCAGGTCATCACCGCGCAGACCTCGCGGGTGCCGACCCTGGTATTCGACGAAGTCGACGTTGGCATCGGCGGCCCCACCGCCGAAGTGGTTGGCCAGCTCTTGCGCCGGCTGGGTGAACGCGGCCAGGTCCTGACCGTCACCCACTTACCGCAAGTGGCCGCCCAGGGCCATCACCACCTGTTCGTGCACAAAGCCCGCGGCAGCGATGCCACCCGCACCGCCGTAGCCCACCTGCAAGACAGCGACCGCATTGAGGAAATCGCCCGCATGCTTGGCGGCGTCGATCTCACCAGCGAATCCCTGGCCCATGCCCGCAAGATGGTGAGCACGGCACAAAGCTAAACGCCGCCGCGAACCCAGAATGCAAAAAGGCGACCCTGAGGTCGCCTTTTGGCCATTACACCAGCGCTTACTTTTTCTTGCGTACGTAGAGCACCAAATTGTGGTCTACCAGCTCAAAACCGTGCTCGCTAACAATCTCTTTCTGGCGCTTTTCGATTTCGGCATCAATGAATTCGATCACCTCACCGCTTTCCACGCAGACCATATGGTCGTGGTGACCGCCGTCAGCCAGTTCGAAAACGGCATGACCGCCATCGAAATTGTGGCGCACCACCAAACCCGCAGCCTCAAACTGCGTCAGCACGCGATAAACCGTGGCCAGACCGACGTCTTCGCCTGACTCCATCAGTGCCTTGTACACATCTTCCGCACTCATGTGGCGATGCTCGGCGGAGTCGAGCATCTGCAAAATCTTGACCCGCGGCAGGGTCACTTTCAGGCCAACTTTACGTAGCTCGCTATTTTCAACCATGGTCAGCTTTCTCACGGATGCTGCTTCGCAGCTTCCTTTAATGCGGGTATGATCGGGGTTTACATTGCCCAGCCAAGATAGTGGAAGTCACCCACCGATGCAAAACACCAAGCTCCTGCTTACCAGCCTGACGTTCGCCGGACTGTTCGCACTCGCCGGTTGTTCATTCCCCGGGGTTTATAAAATCGACATTCAACAGGGCAATGTCGTAACGCAAGACATGATAGACCAGTTGAAGCCCGGAATGACCCGACGCCAAGTGCGGTTTATCATGGGCAATGCCCTGATCAGCGACACTTTTCACGCCGATCGCCTGGACTACCTCTACAGCATCCAACCAGGCGGCGGTCAGCGTCTGCAGGAGCATGTGAGCATTTTCTTCAACGAAAGTGATCAACTGGTAGGCCTGTCTGGCGACTTCATGCCCGGCGTCAGCCGTGACGAGGCCATTCTTGGCCAGCCGTCCAGCGAGCCAGGTACGTCGCCGAAGGCAGAAGCCAAAGCCCCTACAGAGCCTGAAGCAGCGCCAGCACCTGGCTCACTGCTAGAAAAAATCCAGCGTGAAGTGGACAACGTCGAGACCGTACCGGTACCGACGCCCGAGCCGCTGGAAACCTCGCCGCAGTAATTCTGCCGCGCAATAAAAAACCCGGAAATTCCGGGTTTTTTATTGCCTTGCGCAAAGCGCCTTCAGCCCTCACTGGCCTTGGCTTGCGCCGCCTTGGCTGCGCGCTGTTTGCGCACTTCCTTCGGATCGGCCAGAAGCGGCCGGTAGATCTCTACCCGCTCACCCTCTTCCAGTACCCGCTCCTGGGGCTTGCTCACAGCCTTGCCGAAAATCCCCAAGGGACAGGTCGCCAGGTCCAGACCGGGAAAATGTGCCGCCATCCCCGAGCGCTCGGCCGCTTCGCGCAACGTGGTGCCCGCCGGCACCTGCAGACGCAGCAGCTTTTGCTTGTCCGCCAGGGCATAGACCACCTCGATCACAATCATCGACTTATCCATGCAGCTGTTTCACCCGCTGACAAAAGGCATCCACCAAGGTATTGGCAGCCTGATTGAACAACGGCCCCAACGTGGCTTTGACCAAGGGGCCAGCATAATCGAAAGACAAATCCAGGCTGATCTTGCAGGCCTGCTCACCCAACGCCTTGAATTCCCAGACCCCATTCAGCTGGGTAAAGGGCCCTTCTTCCAGATTCATCTCGATGCGCTGCCCAGGCTGCAACTGATTACGGGTGACGAAGCGCTGGCTCAGGCCGCCCTTGGCGATGACCAAGCGAGCGAGCATCTGCACCTCACTGACTTCCAGCACCTCGGTGGCCGAGCACCACGGCAGAAACTCTGGGTAGCGGGCCACGTCATTGACCAGGCCATAAAGAACCGCCGCCGGGTAGGGCAACAGGGCGGAACGCAGAATACGAGTCGTCATGCAGATCTCACTTGAACAATGGCGCAGCGAACGGGCTGACGCCAGGACTGCCGGCAGAGGCGCGACGGACACACCCCGCAACAACACCGAGGCCAGCGCCACACCGACATATCCAACCGACAGCTTCAGCCACAACCAATAACAGCGCGCATTGTCCGGGTTTCCTCTGCCCCTCTCAAGGGCCTGCCTTCGCCGTAGCCGCGCAGCCCGCGACTGCCTATAATGCCGCCCCTATGGCCAAGCAAAAGAAACACCCGCAGGGCACCATTGCCCAAAACAAGAAAGCCCGTCACGACTACTTCATCGAACACAAGTTCGAGGCTGGTCTGGTTCTGGCTGGCTGGGAAGTTAAAAGCCTACGTGCAGGCAAGGCGCAGTTGGTAGACAGCTACGTGCTGTTGAAAAATGACGAAGCCTGGTTGATCGGCTGCCACATCACGCCGCTGACCGCCGCCTGCACCCACGTGATCGCCGACCCCTTGCGCACGCGCAAGCTGCTGCTCAACCGCCGCGAGCTGGAGAAGCTGACCACCGCCGTGCAGCAGAAGGGCTACGCCTGCGTCGCCTTGTCGATCTACTGGAAGCAGCACCTGATCAAGTGCGAGATCGGCCTGGGCAAAGGCAAGAAGGAATACGACAAGCGCCACACCGAGAAGGAACGCGACTCCGATCGCGAGCTGCATCGCGCCGTGCGCACCAAGGGTAAAGAAGACTGATCATGCGTGCGCGACCCTGGTCGCGCACAGCCTGAGCCCCTCGCTACAAACCCTGCCGCCGCTGCGCTCGCGCCGTGCGCTGAGCTTCCTGACCGACCTCCGCCAGCACCTCCTGCACATAATCGATATGCCGGTTGGAGATCTGCCGTGCCAGCTCGGCCTGGCCGTCGATAATCGCCGCGTATAACTCGCCATGCTGCTGCATCAGCATCTCGCGGGTTTCGCTGCGCTGGGCGTACATACCGCCGATATTGGTCAGCACATTGCGCTTAAGCAGGTCGAACAGGGCGCGAATGGTGTGCAGCAACACGGCATTGTGGCTGGCCTCGGCAATCGCCAGGTGAAAGCGCGCATCGGCAGCGCCCTCCTGTGCACGGGTGACCTTGCCGATCCCGGCGTAGCACTGCTGCAATTCCTCGAAGGCCTCGCGCAAGCGCTCACGGTCAAGCTCGGTGGCGCGCTGCGCCGCATAGAAGGCGCAAGAACCTTCCAGCGTATGGCGAAACTCCAACAGATCGCGCTGCGCCTCCGGGCTGCTCTCCAACAAATGCAGCAAAGGGTCGCTGAACGTTGCACCCAGCCCCTCGGCGACATAGTTGCCACCGCCCTGACGGCTGACCAACAAGCCCTTGGCCACCAGTTTCTGGATCGCCTCGCGCAGTGACGGCCGCGACACACCAAAGCGTTCCGCCAACGCCCGCTCGGCCGGCAGGCGCTCGCCGGTCTTCAACGAGCCCTCCAAAATCAGCGCTTCCAGCTGGCTGACGATGTCATCCGACAAGCGGCGCTGATTGATCGGTGCAAAACCCATAACCCACTCCAAAACGGCGTCGCAGATAGCCAGGCAGCAACACGACGACTTAATTCCAGCTCAACCACCAGCCTAAACAGCCGGCCGCCGCCCTACAAGCGAGCAAACCACGACCACCCCTAGACCAAAGTCGCAGCGCGACAAATTGACAGCGCCCGGATGTGCTTTTACCCTGACCGAGCAGTTCTGTAAATTGGTATTACCAATTTAATCACGAAAACGTTTGAAGGCCTGCCAATTGCCGCCACGTTTTCGCCCAGGCACTCCAACAACAATTAGGGGCCACCCCATCATGCAAACCTGGCAACAGCTTTACACCCCACTCGGCAGCCTTGGCTGGTCGGCAATGGCGGCACTGATTCCGATCGTGTTCTTCTTCCTCGCCCTGGCGGTGTTCCGCCTCAAGGGCCACGTGGCTGGCAGCATCACCCTGGCACTGTCCATCGCCGTGGCCATCTTCGCCTTCCAGATGCCCGCTGACATGGCCTTCGCCGCCGCCGGCTATGGCTTCGCGTATGGCTTGTGGCCCATCGCCTGGATCATTGTTGCCGCGGTCTTCCTCTACAAACTGACGGTCAAGAGTGGTCAGTTTGAAGTGATCCGCAGCTCGGTGCTGTCGATTACCGATGACCAACGCTTGCAGGTGCTCCTGATTGGCTTCGCCTTTGGTGCCTTTCTCGAAGGCGCTGCTGGTTTCGGCGCCCCGGTGGCCATTACTGCTGCCTTGCTGGTCGGCCTGGGGTTCAACCCGCTGTACGCCGCCGGCCTGTGCCTGATCGCCAACACGGCCCCGGTAGCCTTTGGCGCCCTCGGCATCCCGATCACCGTGGCTGGCCAGGTAACCGGCATTGACCCGTTCAAGATCGGCGCCATGACTGGCCGCCAACTGCCCTTCCTGTCCGTACTGGTGCCCTTCTGGCTGGTGGCCATGATGGATGGCTGGCGCGGCATCAAGGAGACTTGGCCGGCGGCCCTGGTGGCGGGTGTCAGTTTCGCCATCACCCAATACCTGACCTCCAACTTCATCGGCCCGGAACTGCCGGACATCACCTCGGCGCTGGTCAGCCTGATTTCCCTGACCCTGTTCCTCAAGTTCTGGCAGCCAGCTCGCGCGGCCAAAGCCGCCGTCGCAGGCGTCAGCCCAGCGATCAGCGCCTTTGCGGGCGGCTTTGGCGGTGCCCGCAGCACCAGCGCTTCGCCGTACAGCTTCGGACAGATTCTCAAAGCCTGGTCACCGTTCCTGATTCTGACCGTGCTGGTCACCATCTGGACCCTGAAACCCTTCAAGGCGCTGTTCGCCGTCGGCGGCGCCCTGGAAAGCTGGGTGCTGTACTTCGCCATCCCGCACCTGGATCAACTGGTGATCAAGGTCGCGCCAATCGTGCTCAACCCAACGCCGATTGCCGCCATCTACAAACTGGACCCAGTATCGGCCACCGGCACGGCGATCTTCTTCTCTGCGCTGATTTCCATGCTGGTCCTGCGCATTGATGTGAAAACAGGTCTGACCACGCTGCGCGACACACTGATTGAGCTGAAACTGCCCATCCTGTCGATCGGCATGGTGCTGGCTTTCGCCTTCGTCACCAACTACTCGGGCATGTCCTCGACGCTCGCCCTGGTACTGGCCGGCACTGGCGTGCTGTTCCCGTTCTTCTCGCCATTCCTCGGCTGGCTGGGCGTGTTCCTCACCGGTTCGGACACCTCGTCCAACGCCCTGTTCAGCTCGCTGCAAGCCACCACCGCGCACCAGATCGGCGTCGATCCGACCTTGCTGGTGGCGGCCAATACCAGTGGCGGCGTGACTGGCAAGATGATCTCGCCGCAATCGATCGCCGTGGCCTGCGCTGCCACCGGCCTGGTGGGTAAGGAGTCGGACCTGTTCCGCTTCACCCTCAAGCACAGCCTGATCTTCGCCGCCTTCGTCGGCCTGATCACCCTGCTGCAGGCGTATGTGTTCACCGGCATGCTGGTCCACTAACCGTTCGGATCTGCTGCGCGTCGGCGATCCGGCGCCAGCAATGGCCGCAAGCTGCTTATTTCAGCTCGCGGCCATTTCGGTTCGGTCTCGCCGCAACTGGCGAGATCTGGCCGAAGTCACCCAGCTCCAGTACTTGAATTGGTATGAATCCCATGATCATTTCCGCCTCCACCGACTACCGCGCCGCTGCCCAGCGCAAGCTGCCGCCGTTCCTGTTTCACTACATCGACGGTGGCGCCTACGCCGAGCACACGCTGCGCCGTAACGTCAGCGACCTGGCCGACATTGCCCTGCGCCAACGGGTGCTGCGCGACATGTCGCAGCTGAGCCTGGAAACCCAATTGCTGGGCGAAACCCTGGCCATGCCTGTGGCCCTCGCCCCAGTCGGCCTGACGGGCATGTACGCCCGCCGCGGCGAAGTGCAGGCGGCCAAAGCAGCCGCCGCTAAAGGCATTCCCTTCACCCTATCGACCGTCTCGGTGTGCCCGATTGAAGAAGTGGCGCCCGCCATCAGCCGACCCATGTGGTTCCAGCTGTATGTATTGAAAGACCGCGGCTTTATGAAGAACGCCCTGGAGCGGGCCAAGGCCGCCGGCGTCACCACCCTGGTGTTCACCGTCGACATGCCCGTGCCCGGCGCTCGCTACCGTGACGCCCATTCCGGCATGAGCGGCCCCAATGCGCCGCTGCGCCGCATGCTGCAAGCCATGACCCATCCAAGCTGGGCCTTGGACGTCGGCCTGCTCGGCCGTCCTCACGACCTGGGCAACATCTCCACCTACCGTGGCAATCCCACGGGCCTCGCCGACTACATTGGCTGGCTGGGCGAGAACTTCGACCCGTCGATCTCGTGGAAAGACCTGCAGTGGATTCGCGATTTCTGGGACGGCCCCATGGTCATCAAGGGCATCCTCGACCCTGAAGACGCCAAGGATGCGGTGCGCTTCGGTGCCGACGGCATCGTCGTCTCCAACCACGGCGGTCGTCAGCTCGACGGCGTATTGTCCAGCGCCCGCGCCCTGCCGGCGATTGCCGACGCGGTGAAAGGCGATCTGGCGATTCTGGCCGACTCCGGCATCCGTACCGGCCTCGACGTGGTACGCATGCTCGCCCTCGGTGCCGACAGCGTGATGCTCGGCCGCGCCTTCGTCTACGCACTGGCCGCCGCCGGTGGTGCCGGCGTGAGCAACCTGCTGGAGCTGATCGAGAAAGAAATGCGCGTGGCCATGACCCTGACCGGCGCCAAGTCGATCCGCGACATCAGCGCCGAGTCGCTGGTGCGCGAACTGGGCCGTTGAGCACAGCACTGCACTTTGTAGGAGCGACTTCAGCCGCGATGCTTTCAAGGTAAACGGCATCGCGGAACACTCCGCGCCTACAAAAAGTAACACCAGACAATAATCCGGAGCGCCCATGAGCCTGCCCGTCGCCTTTCTCGCCGCCGTCGAACGCCTGATCCCAGTCACCCGCCGCTTCGATGATCCGTTGTCGACCCTGGCCTTCGGTACCGACGCCAGCTTCTACCGACTGATCCCCAAGCTGGTGTTGCGGGTTGAGAGCGAGGCCGAAGTCGTCGAACTGCTGCAACTGGCCAACATCCACCAAGTGCCGGTGACCTTTCGCGCCGCCGGCACCAGCCTATCGGGCCAGGCTATCAGCGACTCGGTACTTATCGTTCTCGGCGACAATTGGAACGGCCGCGAACTGCTCAAAGGCGGCGCGCAGATCCGTCTGCAACCGGGCGTGATCGGCGCCCAGGCGAACGCCGTGCTGGCCCCGTTGCAACGCAAAATCGGCCCCGATCCAGCCTCGATCAACGCTTGCAAAATCGGCGGCATCGTCGCCAACAACTCCAGCGGCATGTGCTGCGGCACGGCGCAGAACAGCTACCACACCCTGGCCGGCATGCGCCTGATTTTGGCGGACGGCAGCGTACTCGATAGCGAAGACCCGCTCAGCGTGGCGCGCTTTCACGCCAGCCATGGCGAACTGCTAGAGCAACTGGCCGAACTGGGCCGGCAGACCCGCGCCAACACCGAACTGGCCGCCAAGATTCGGCATAAATACCGGCTGAAAAACACTACCGGCCTGTCACTCAATGCCCTGATCGACTACGAGCTGCCGCTGGATATCCTCAGCCACCTGATGGTCGGCTCGGAAGGCACCCTTGGCTTTATCAGCTCGGTCACCTACCACACCGTGCCAGACCACCCGCACAAGGCCAGCGCACTGGTGGTCTTCCCCGACGTGCAGAGCTGCTGCCACGCCGTGACGGTGCTGAAAAGCCAGCCGGTGTCGGCAGTGGAATTACTGGATCGGCGCAGCCTGCGCTCGGTCGAGAACAAGGCTGGCATGCCTGTGTGGGTCAAGGCGCTGTCCGCCAACGCCTGCGCCCTGCTGATCGAATCCCGCGCCGCCAGCCAAGCGCTGCTGCAGGAGCAGCTGGCGCAGATCATGGCCTCCATCGCCCACTTCCCGGTGGAAAAACAGGTCGATTTCAGCAGCGACCCAGTCGTCTATGAACAGCTGTGGAAGATCCGCAAGGACACCTTCCCCGCCGTCGGCGCCGTCCGCCAGACCGGCACCACGGTGATCATCGAAGACGTGACCTTCCCGGTCGAGCAACTGGCCGCAGGCGTCAATCGTCTGCTGAAACTGTTCGACAAACACCACTACGACGAAGCGATCATTTTCGGCCACGCCCTGGAAGGCAACCTGCACTTCGTCTTCACCCAAGGCTTCGACACACCTGAGCAGGTGGCGCGCTACTCGGCCTTTATGGACGAAGTGACGCAACTGGTGGCGGTCGAGTTCGGTGGTTCACTTAAGGCCGAGCACGGCACCGGGCGCAATATGGCGCCCTTCGTCGAGCTGGAATGGGGCAGCGATGCCTACCAGTTGATGTGGACGATCAAACACCTACTCGACCCCCACGGCATCCTCAACCCCGACGTGGTGCTGTCTGTTGACCCGCAAATCCACCTCAAACACCTGAAGCCGCTACCGGCCGCCGACGAAATCGTCGACAAGTGTATCGAGTGCGGTTTCTGCGAGCCGGTCTGCCCGGCCAAGGGCCTGACCCTCAGCCCGCGCCAACGCATCGTCATCTGGCGCGACATCCAGGCCAAACAGCGTGCCGGCATCGACACCACGGAGCTGGAACAGGCCTATCAGTACCAAGGCATCGACACCTGCGCCGCCACCGGTCTATGCGCCCAACGCTGCCCGGTGGGCATCAATACCGGCGACCTGGTGCGTAAACTACGCGCCCGTGACGCGCACCATGCAGGCACCGCCAACTGGCTGGCGGGCCACTTTGCCAACGCGCTAGCCGGCACACGGCTGACCCTGATGGCGGCAAACGGCGTCCGCCAACTGCTCGGCGCACCGCGCTTGGCCAAAGCCTCCAGCGTGCTACGCAGCCTCTCCGGCAATCGCCTACCGCAGTGGACGGCAGCCATGCCGCAAGCGGCGCAATCCATTCGCCTCACCGCGCCGAGCGCTGATCAGCGCCCGCGCGTGGTCTATCTGGCTGCCTGTGTTTCGCGCGCCATGGGCCCGTCATTCAGCGACACCGAGCAAGTTTCGCTGCTCGACAAGACCCGTGGCCTGCTGGAAAAAGGCGGCTTCCAGGTGGTATTCCCGGACGACCTGGACAACCTCTGCTGCGGCCAACCATTCGCCTCCAAAGGCTACGCAGAACAAGCTGACAGCAAGCGCCAGGAGCTGATCAACGCCCTGCTCAAAGCCAGTCGTGGCGGCCTCGACCCGATCTACTGCGACACCAGCCCCTGCACCCTGCGCCTGCTGCAAGACGGCCTGGACCCACGACTGAAACTGCACGACCCAGTGAAATTCATTCGCGAGCATTTGCTCGAACGCCTGACATTCACCCCGCAGCAAGCCCCCGTGGCCGTGCACGTCACCTGCAGCACCCAACACTTGGGCGAAGCCCAGGGCCTGCTCGACATCGTCAGCCGCTGCACGCAGCAACTGGTTGTGCCGGAAGGCATCCACTGCTGTGGCTTTGCCGGCGACAAAGGCTTCACCACTCCCGAACTGAATGCCCACGCGTTACGCAGCCTGAAGGACGCGGTGCAAATCTGCGAGGAAGGCGTCTCCACCAGCCGCACCTGCGAGATCGGCCTGTCCCATCATGCCGGCATCGACTATCACGGCCTGGTCTATCTGGTCGACCGCGTCACCACGGCAAGGTCCGCGATCTAACACCAGGGGAACCAATCACCACGACGGGCTTCCTATCTTGAAAGCCCGCCCGTGGAGAATACCGATGCGCCGCCTCAGCCTGTTTATCTGCAGCCTCCTGTTCAGCACCGCACTCTGGGCCATGCACTGCCCCACCGACATGGCCAAGATCGACGAAATCCTCAAAAACGACCCACCCAGAGACCAGACCGTACTGGCTGAAGTCCGCAAGCTGCGCGCCAAAGGCGAAAGCCTGCACAAGGCCGGCAAGCACGACGAATCGGTCAAGGTACTCAACGAAGCGCTGCAACTGCTCGACGCCAGCAACTAGCCGAAACGCCGTGGCTGTCGACGCTAGGGAACCTTTCCCGTAAACTGCGGGTCAGAGCTGTGTAACTACAGCTTTGGGGCCGATTAGGATTCGACGCCGGTCGCGAAACTTTAGGGGCATGCCGAGTAGGTAACAGGACTCGTAAATCCACTGTTGCAAAAATCCATAATTGCCAATGACGACAATTACGGTGCGCAACTAGCTGCGTAAGCAGCCAAGTGCCACTTCTGGTAGCTTCGGCTCCAGCAATCATCAGGGGATGTCTGTAAACCCAAAATGATTGTCAGATAGAACAGAATCGCCGTGCAGTATGTTGTGGACGAATCGGCTAAAACTTACACAACTCGCCCAAAGCACCCTGCCCGTCGGGCGGCCAAGGGTTAACTCAGTAGACACGGCTAAGCATGTAGAACCGACAGCGGAGTACTGGCGGACGGGGGTTCAAATCCCCCCGGCTCCACCACTTATACATCTAAAGACGTCCACGGACGTCTTTTTTTTGTGCCTGAAACCCAGCAAATACGGGGCTTTCAGCTCTACTCACGTCCCAGGACGTCCACTCAGATCCACGCCTTTCTGTATTCCAGTTTGTATTCCAAGCTAACGGGTGGTAATTTTTGGAATACAGAATTTCTCCCTGGAATACCAATGGGCTTTAAAGTCACCCGCCTCACTGAGCTCGCCATCAGAACAGCCAAACCCTCAGATAAGGATATTGTCATGAGCGATGGTGATGGCCTTCAGTTGCGAGTGAGAAGCAATAACTCTAAGCGATGGAATTTCAACTATCTCCATCCCATTACTAAGAAGCGCATCAACATGGGGCTTGGAGCCTACCCTGAGCTGTCTCTTGCACAGGCGAGGAAAAAGACAGTTGAGGCGAGGGAGTTGCTCGCGATTGGCATTGACCCGAAAGACCATCGAGATACGCAAATACAGATAAAACGAGCAGCTACTGAGCATACGTTTAAGAACGTGGCCACCGCATGGTTCGAGCTCAAGAAGGACTCAGTTACTCCAGCCTACGCCGAAGACATTTGGCGCTCCCTCACACTGCACGTCTTCCCAGACTTGGAAGAAACGCCCCTCTCACAGATCACTGCTCCGACAGTCATTGAACTGCTTCGCCCCTTGGAAGCTAAGGGCAGCCTAGAAACGGTCAAGCGACTGACTCAGCGGCTAAACGAGATCCTGACCTACGGGGTCAACTCAGGGGTGATATTTGCCAACCCGCTCGGGGGCATTCGAGCCGTTTTCAAAAAACCGAAATAACAAAACATGGCCGCTCTACATCCAGATGAGCTGCCAGAACTCATGCTCGCCATAGCTAATGCCAGCATCAAGAAAACAACACGGTGCCTGATTGAGTGGCAACTCCACACCATGACTCGCCCAGCAGAAGCCGCTACAACCTGCTGGGCTGATATCGATTTCGAAAAGAAGACGTGGACAATTCCTGCAGAACGCATGAAAAAGCGCAGGGTTCATGTCATTCCTCTCACCGAGCCAGCCCTAGCTCTGCTGAAAACGATCAAACCTTACAGCGGGCACCGGGAGTTTGTGTTTCCGGCGGACAGAAACCCGCGTACCCACTGCAACAGCCAGACCGCCAACATGGCGCTAAAGCGCATGGGCTTCGAAGGTCGCCTGGTCAGTCATGGCATGCGCTCCATGGCTAGCACCACGCTGAATGAGCATGGTTGGGACGCTGAGTTGATCGAGGTAGCGCTTGCCCATGTCGACAAGGACGAGGTTCGCAGTGCTTACAACCGTGCCGAATATATCGAGCGCAGGCGGTCGATGATGGAGTGGTGGAGCAACCATATCGACAAAGCAGCTACAGGCAGCCTTTCTATGGCTGCTATCGGCCAAAGTTCGGATAAGAAGATCGTCTCCATACGCTGAACTTAACGGCAGAAAACAGCCAATAGCTGCCCATCGATGACTGCCTGTCGTACTCGGGGCGATTCACCGTATCGTGAAATCAGGCCCGAAAGCGGGGGCAACAATTCTGGGGCCGCTCGGCGCTCCCCAAGTGCCGAGCTATGCAGAGCCTTTGACACTCAGCCGTTACACCAGATCACTTTTCCTTGTTTTAGGAAGAAATGGCTTCGGCATCCAGTTGTTCGATGAACCGATGGATGGAGTGAAACCGCCCCTTGGACTCCCCAATCTAAAATCCATCGAGGATGGCCAGAGCTGGCCAAAGAGAGTTGGACTAAATCACCGCACCCGCATGGGCAAGTCATCACGGCAAGCCAGTAGCACCCGTCAGATCCCACAACGTACAACGTATATCTATCGATCGAGCCTGGCACCTCGTCACACCTACGTGAGCGATACCTTGGAGTAATTCCGAATAGCTGCTGAAGCCAACGAAGAAGCCACAACATTTAAGCCTCCGGCTCGGCTAGAAGACGCTGCAACCCTAGCGGTGGTTCGGTATCACCGTAGCCCAGCCGAGCAGAAAAGATAGGGCATGGATTACTTTCCGGACTGTCGCTACTGGCTGGCGGGTCGCTGAGCACAAGACGTCGATATGCATACTCACGGTTCGACTCAACTCGGTAGGGGTGAAGCCTCGCTAGGAGCTCATTCACAGCAAGCGCAGCCGCTTGCATATTGATAGATATTACCGCTGGCTGATCAACGCGCGAGTTGCGGACGTAGCCCTCTTCAAGCAGGTCCGCATATTGCTGAGGATTCTCCCGCTTCAAGAATGCAGCATCCAAGTCCGCCTGAGTGTACACGCCTCGGCTCAGCAAACTGGAACCGCCAGGTTGGACATAGTGAACAGCCGCGCAAACCTGATCGATACCTCCCACGCCATCTGCATCAATGCGCACACCAACATCAATGAGCGGGATCAGGTAGTAGCTCGCCAGTTTGTTCAGCAGGTGTCGACCATCGATTGAATCCATGCATCCAACTAGCACGTCGCAAGTAGACAGCTGGTGAATGACTTCTCGATTCATCAGATCTGCTTTGAGAGCAACGACCTCTGTGCCTAAGCCCATCGCAGTGATGGCCCGACGCATAACTTCGACCTTACTTCGCCCCTGCTTCGCGTCGTCCCAAGTGCTATTCAGGATGCGATTAAGGTTTTTATCCTCAATGTGATCAGGGTCGACAAGGATCAGCTCTCCTACGCAATTCCTAGCAAGCTGCTCGATCACAATGCTGCCTGTCCCCGAGCAACCAACAACGCCTATCCGAAGTGAACGAAGTAGGTTGTAGGTGTTTTCACCGAAGGTTTGGGCGATTCGCTGGGCATAGCCAGGGGTGACTTCTGAAATGGCGTGTGGGCGCCAGACCTGAATGTCGTCCCCTGCAATTCGAATCTCATCAAGGGGCTCACCAAGATGATCCGGCCATATCGTACGGCCAAACATCTCCCCACTCGGCAGCATCACGGCACTGACTTGAGGCTCTTCCGTATCAAGCCAGCCAAATACCGAGGAGAAAAACTCGGTGTCCGAGCGATCATCGGTGTGAGAAAACGCATCGTAACCACCAGGGTGGCTATGTATCTTGACGACACATAGCCCCCGATTCATTGCTGCCGTAAGCGCAGGAACAACCGATTCTGGCGACCAGGTTACACGATGGGGCTCCCGGACCCTGCATGCCTCATATGGAACCGGAATGATCGACTGCACTAGGAAGCTGGTGCGTCGATCACTTGTTGCCATACCGCACAACGCTATGGCGACAGCCTCCCTTCCATCGCCAGGGAATAGATGGTTCATTGCCTGCGTGTGATGCACGCCAGTCATGGCTAAAGAGTAACGCCTCATCATTTGCGTAGCTCCGCGACCAACCAGTCGGCGACCAAAGCCATGTGCGTTTCCAAACAGTCAATACCCATGCGCCAAGCACTGCCAGCAGCGCGGTGACGAGACCAACGCTGCCATTCCTTACCATCAAATTGATCAGGGGCTAGAGCACCGATCGGGCGGCCGTCCGCACGCATCAGCGGCGGATAAAAATAGGCCATGTCGATTTGGGTGTCCGGGTAGCCCGGTGGCAGTTGGACGTTAACGCTTACAGCACTTCTGTTGTAGCCAGCGGGCACAGGCCAGTTGTGAATCACAACCCGACGAACACTCCCCTCTATAGCGGTTTCCCGGCGGAGACCAAGCGAGCTCAAGTATTGCTCGTCATCTTCCAGAAGGCCGAACTCCCGACGAGGTACAGGACCTTCGCCCTCAGTAACCTCGTTCGGAATCGTCATGAAGCGCTCAATACCTGGCTTAAGGAAGTTCACGACCTCATCGAGTTCGATCTTCCGTACGCTTGGCCCCTCTTTCATCTGAAGGATGTGGCGCTCGGGGGGAACCTTGCCAGCCAACTCTAGGATCTGGCGTCCTGTCATTTCAGATACATCGACAATGTATTGCTGCTTGTCGACTTTGATCTGGTACTTCTTTCCACGCGGAACCTCAAGCTTAGATTTTGCGTGGGCTTCCAGGTTTACAACTTCATCGTTGATAGTCATCTTTCAATTTCCTTTAAGTAAATTGGTTCCTCGCTCGCCGAAAACGTCGACAGCGATGAACAGAAAAACCGTGGGGAAACTTGACAGCGTGAACCAGCGAAGAGAGACTCTTAGGCGACCAAACCCGAAGTCAGCACTTTGCTGGGTTCACTCGAGGCAAGCTTCCTAGCTTGCCTCGTTTCATTTCTGCATCTGCATTTTTCTCCTCCCGCCACCCTGAGCGTGGCAACTGTTTGCCGGATACCTCCGGACGATCATTTCGCATCCTTTGGTGGGCACGGATCATTGCCGTGTGAATCCCGAGCCCGAATACGCCCATTTTCACCATGAATCAGTAGCTCACCCCGACCTTGCTTTGCCATTTGCCGGCCTGCATCGATCGCGTGTTGCTGCGTATCAAAAAGCCGGGATGCTCTATCCCCACCCTCCCTTAAAACGCCCCATTGATCGCTGCGTCGTACGATGTGGATATTATTGCGGTTTGCCATTACACATCTCGCATGAGTCTTGACGATCATGAGTTTACAAACGATAATTTAAATCGTCAATATGTAAACCTAGCTTATCTGGAGTTGACCATGATTGGAAACCGACTGAAACGTGCCAGGGAGTCCAAAGGACTCTCTCTGCGCGAGCTAGAGGCTCGCATCCAGGGGCACGTTTCGGCGCAAGCGATCGGAAAGTACGAGCGCGATGAAATGATGCCAGGCTCCACCGCCCTGCTTGCCCTGGCCGATGCTTTAGGCGTGACTTCGGAATACTTGCTCAGCCGCCAGGAAATTGAGCTTGCCGGCGTAGATTTTCGTAAGGGGCCACAAGCGGGCCCCAAAGAAGAGCGCGCTGTTGAGTCGGCAGTGCTTGATCAAGTAGAGCGCTACCTAGAGCTAGAAGAGCTGATGCCAGAAGCGGGGGAGGCTTGGCTGCTCCTCGATGATCCAGCGTTTTTCATTGAGCGCATCGAGGATGCTGAGCGTGCGGCTGAGGTTCTTAGGCTGAAGTGGAAATTGGGTATTGACGCAATCCCGTCAATGGCCGAGCTCCTTGAGGGGAAAGGCGTTAAGGTCATCTCTCTGGAGCTTCCAGAAAAGGTCTCCGGCTCCAAGGCTCATGTCAGTCGGCCGAATAGAGAGGATGTACCAGTGATTGTTGTGAACCAGCATCACAATGGTGAGCGGCAGCGCTTTACCTTGGCGCATGAGCTAGCCCACCTTGTACTCCAGTTTGCAGGACTGAGCGATACGGATCAGGAGAAGGCTGCCGATCGCTTTGCCGGTGCTTTCCTGATGGCTAGGGAAATGGTGGTTCAGTTGCTTGGTGAGCATAGAACCTCAATTTCGCTTGGCGAGCTAGTAGAGCTAAAAAAGCTGTTCAAAGTAAGTATTGCTTCCTTAGTTGTGCGTTGTGCACAGCTAAGCGTGATCACTAAAGCTACCTATGGGCGCTTATTTGGACAAATCAAGGCACTGGGCTGGAACGGTCAGGGCTCTGACGAGCCGTATTTACTAGACGCGGAAGTACCACAGCGAATGGAGCGTATGTGCTTCAGAGCTGTGTCTGAAGGAGCCATATCTGAATCCCGAGCTGCCGAGCTGTTAAAGATCAGTGTTCGTGAGCTTGATGCTCGACTGATGGGAATCGGAGTTTAAATTTTGATCATCCTCGTCTCCGACACCTCCGTTTTGATCGACTTGGAAAGAGCAGGGCTGCTAGACACCGCCTTCTCGTGCGGAATGATGATGGTGGTTCCTGACTTACTTTATCAGCGCGAGCTGGAGACGCATAACGGTCCATATTTACGCTCTCTTGGTTTAGGAGTTGTTGCACTAACAGCCCAAGAGCTGTCGGACGCTCAAGACATAAAGGCGCAACGTCCTGTGCTCTCGTTGCCAGATTGTTTCGCGCTAATCTGTTCAAAGAGACCTAACCACTGCCTTGTCTCTGGCGACAAAGCACTACGAAGGGAGGCGGCAAAAACTGGGACGGTATTTGGTTTGCTCTGGCTGCTCGACTGCATGGAGCAGAGGGGCATTCCTGTGCAATCCCTGGCTGCCGGACTAACCAATCTTCTAAATCATCCCAGATGTCGCTTACCCCACGATGAAGTTGAGATGAGATTGGCTCGCTGGGGCGTAACCTCGTAGACACGCATAAGTGCATATCGCAACTCACCGCCTCAACCTAAAAGTG
>OFRI01000057.1_pt1 | contig 25877 bp, 33 predicted proteins | sample 1543031 | NCBI WGS metagenome assembly OFRI01 (sample SAMN07774226, study PRJEB24372) | wastewater metagenome
GGTCTTCCGCGTGCTCAGTGACATCGCCGGGTCCACGCTGGAGTCCGCCGAGGGCACCTGGAACCTCGGAATCGGGTTCCTCGCGATCGTCGCAGCCGACAAGAAGGATGCCGCGATCGCGGCGCTGAACGCCGAGGGCATGCCCTCGTGGCAGGTCGGGACCGTCGACTTCGGCCCGCGCCCGGCCGGCGAATTCGAACAGGGCGCCAAGGGCGTCGACGGCGGAGCGGTGCGCCTCGTGGGTGCATACGCGGATGGAGCGAAGTAACAACCCATGTGCGGCATCGTCGGAATGGTCGGCACGGCCCCGGTCAATCAGGACATCTACGACGCTCTCCTCCTGCTGCAGCACCGCGGCCAGGATGCGACGGGCATCGCCACCGCGGAGGCGAACGGCGTGATGCACAACGCCAAGGCGCAGGGCATGGTCCGCGAGGCGTTCCGCACCCGCGACATGCGCGCGCTGCTCGGCAACGTCGGGCTCGGTCACGTGCGCTACGCCACCAAGGGCACGGCGTCGAACGAAGAGGAGATGCAGCCGTTCTACGTGAACGCGCCGTACGGCATCATCCTCGTGCACAACGGCAACCTGACGAACACGCGTGAGCTCTCGGGCGACCTGTTCTCGATCGACCGCCGCCACGTGAACTCGACGAGCGACACCGAGATGCTGCTGAACGTGCTCGCCACCGAGCTGCAGGGGCAGATCACGGGCCTCGAGCTCGACCCCCACCAGGTGTTCACCGCCGTCGAGAAGGTGCACGAGCGCGTCGAGGGCTCGTACGCGGCGATCGCGGCGGCCGAGTCGTTTGCAGCCGAGCTGATCTGGCCGAGACGGAAGAAGGCCGCAGGATCCGTGGGCTCGAGGACTGTCACGATCGTCTGCGCCACCACGGCCGCCTGGTAGGCGTCGGTCAGCGCGCGGTTCACCGCCTGCGCCTGCGGCTGCCCGCCGATGGATTTCCACAACGACGGCCGGTAGTTGAGATCGTAGCTCACCAGCGTGCCATGCCGCTTCGCCGCCTGCACCGCCTCCCGGACCACCGCCGCCGTCGTCTCGGACAACGCGGCATAGATGCCGCCCGTGTGCAGCCAACGCACGCCCAACGTGCCAAAGAGGTGCTCCCAATCCACCTGACCCGGCCGCATCTGGCTCGCGGCGGAGTGCGCACGATCCGAGATGCCCACCGCGCCGCGCACGCCGTAGCCGCGCTCCGCGGCGTGGTCCAGCAATTGCCTCAGGGTGATCCGCGCCATCGTGGCGTCCTCCTTTCAATTCGCCCGTTGGATGAGCTGTTTTGCGGTTGCGGCGACTGCCGTAGGCGTGATGCCGAACTCGCGGTAGAGGACTTCGGCCGGGGCCGAGGCGCCGAAGCCGGTCATGCCGACAAAGCCGCCGTCTTCGCCGATGAAGCGTTCCCAGCCTTGCTTGATCGCGGCTTCCACGGCGACGCGGACCGTGCCGCGGCCGATGACCGAGGCCTGATAGGCGGCGTCCTGCTGTTCGAACAACTCGAACGAGGGGACCGAGACGACGCGGGTCGCCACGCCCTCGGCTTCCAGCGTCTCGGCGGCCTTCAGCGCCAGAGCCAGTTCCGTGCCGGTGCCGAACAGGGTGGCCTTGGCCTCGCCGTTGGCGGCCTTGATCTCATAGGCGCCCTTGGCGGACAGGTTTTCGGTCGCGGCGACGGTGCGGACGGCCGGGGTCTTCTGGCGCGACAGGGCCAGGGCCGACGGCGCGGTCTTGGTCTGCAGGGCGATTTGCCAGCATTCCATGGCCTCGATGGTGTCGGCGGGGCGGAAGACCAGCAGGTTCGGAATGGCGCGCAACGCCGCCAGATGTTCGACCGGCTGGTGCGTCGGGCCGTCTTCGCCCAGGCCGATCGAATCGTGCGTCAAGACATGGACGGCGCGGACACCCATCAGGGCGCCCAGACGGATGGCCGGGCGGCTGTAGTCCGAAAACACCATGAAGGTGCCGCCGTAAGGAATGACCCCGCCGTGCAAGGCCAGGCCGTTCATGGCCGCGGCCATGCCGAACTCGCGGATGCCCCAGTTGACGTAGCGACCTTCATAGGTCGGCGCATCCAGGATCGGCGTGCCCTTGACGAAGGTGTTGTTCGAGCCGGTCAGGTCGGCCGAGCCGCCGACCAGTTCGGGGATGGCGGCGAACAGTTCGTCGAGCGCCGCGCCCGACGACTGGCGCGTCGCCTGGGCCGGCTGGGTCTCGACCAGTTCGGCGATCTTGGCGTTCAGGGCGTCGAAGGCGGCCTCGGGCAGGTCGCCCTTCATGGCGCGGGTGAAGTCGGCGGCCTGGGCCGAGGCGGCGAGGCGGGCCTCCCACTTCTTGCGGTCCTTGGCGCCGCGACGGCCGACCTTGTACCAGGCGTCGGCGATGGTCTGAGGCATTTCGAAGGGATCGTGATCCCAGGCCAGGCCGAGGCGCGTGGCGGCGATTTCGGCGGCGCCCAGGGCCGCGCCGTGGGTCTTGTGGCTGCCTTCCATGGTGGCGGCGCCCCTGCCGATCTTGGTCTTGCAGGCGATCAGGGTGGGCTTGTCCTGACGCATGGCCCACTTCATCGCGCCCTTGATGGCGTTCATGTCGTGGCCGTCGATGGCCTTGACCGCCCAACCGGCGGCCTTGAAGCGAGCCTTCTGGTCGGTGGTGTCCGACAGGGAGACCTTGCCGTCGATGGTGATCTCGTTGTCGTCCCACAGGACGTGCAGCTTGTTCAGCTTGTAGCGGCCGGCAAGCGCGATCGCTTCCTGCGACACGCCTTCCATCAGGCAGCCGTCGCCGGCGATGACCCAGGTGCGGTGATCGACCAGATCATCGCCGTACTTCGCCGCCAGATGGCGCTCGGCCATGGCGAAACCGACCGAGGTCGCCAGACCTTGGCCCAGCGGGCCGGTGGTGACCTCGACGCCCGGCATATGGCCGTACTCCGGGTGGCCTGCGGTCTTGGAGCCCCACTGGCGGAAGTTAGACAGTTCTTCCTTCGTCGCGCCCTTGTAGCCGGTCAGGTGCAGCAGGGCGTAGATCAGCATCGAGCCGTGGCCGGCCGACAGGATGAAGCGGTCGCGGTCAGCCCAGTCGGGGCGCGAGGCGTCGAACTTCAGGAACCGGGAAAACAGCACCGTGGCGACGTCGGCCATGCCCATCGGCATGCCGGGGTGGCCCGACTTGGCCTTCTCGACGCCGTCCATTGCGAGGACGCGAATGGCGTTCGCCATCTGCTCAGGCGTGGCCTTTGGTGCGGTTTTGGCGTCGGTCACGGTGGAGACCTCTGTTGGGAAGGCGGAAAAAGGGGGCGCGCCCCTTTACCCCGGCGCGTCCTCGGCTTCTATACGGAATCTAAAGGAGCGACCGATGGCAGACGCCACCACGGCCGCACGGGCGCGTATCGACCGCGCCCTGGCCGAACTGGAACGCAAGATCCTGGAGCTGAAGGCGCGGCCCGCCTCGGCGCGCGCGATCGCGGACGACGATCTGTTCGCGCCGCGTGCGGATAGCCAGCGCGTCGCCGAACTGGAGGCCGCCGGGCGCGAGGCGTCCGAGGCGCTGGGCCGCGCCGCCCAAGCGGTGCGCGAAGTCCTGGCCGAAAGCGAGGCCGGCTGATGGCGACGGTGACGGTCGAGGTCAACGGACGCCCCTATGCGGTGGGCTGCGCCGACGGGCAGGAAGAGCGGGTCCGCATCCTGGCCAAACAGTTCGACAACCAGGTGCGTCAGGTCGCAGGCGACGTGGGCCATGTCGGCGATCTGCGGCTGTTTCTGATGTCAGCCCTGATCCTGGCCGATGAACTGCACGAGGCGCGGCTGAACGCCGGCAAGGCGGGGCCTTCGTCAGCGGCCGCCCCGGCTCCGGCCTCGACGGACGGGGTCGCCGAGGCGCTGAACGCTGTCGCCGCGCGGATCGAAAAAATCGCCCAAAACCTGTAGTCGATTATTCCGCTGCGGATGCTGGCGTCGGGGCCGGCGAAGGCCTATCTTGATCGACGGCGGGTCTTGCTGCGGCTCACGTCGAAGACAACATATCCTTCTGACCTTAATTCACTCATAGGGATCTGTCCCTGTCCGGGCTCGAGGGCTTGGGCATACGGAGCCCACCTGGCTACCCAGGTCGAGAGGATTTAAACGTTCTTCACGGTTCGCGCGGCGCCGCCACCTTCCTCTCTTTGTGAGTGTGCTATCGCTCGCCGCGAGGCGGCTCTTTGCATGAGCACGCGTTCGCAGGGGCGGTTCGATGATCCAGGACAAGCACGAACTTCGATCGGCTGCCCGCGCCTTGCGCAAGCGTCTGGCCGAGGCAGATCCGCTGGCCGCCAGCCGGGCAGCGGACCATGTCGATGCGCTTCCTGCCGCTCGGATCGTCGCGCTCTATCGCGCCATGGGGTCGGAGCTGGATACCGACGCCCTGGCCGCGGCGCTGGAGGCGGCGGGCCGCCGGCTGTGCCTGCCGGTCGTGGTCCAGCGCGACGCGCCGATGGAGTTCCGCGCCTGGTCGCCCGGCGAGCCGCTGGAGATGGACGCCGCCGGATGCCCCGCTCCGCTGCCGCTGGCCGAGATTGTCATGCCGGACCTGATCCTGACGCCGCTGCTGGCCTTTGACGATCAGGGCGGGCGCCTGGGGCAGGGCGGCGGCTATTACGACCGGACCTTCGCCGCGCGACCCGACGCCGTCCGCATCGGTTTCGCCTATGCCGGCCAAAGGGTCGAACGGCTGGCGCTGGAGCCTCACGACATTCGACTGCATGGCGTTCTGACCGAGACCGGCTATACGGCTTTCGAATGAGATTTTTTGCATGAGACTGGCATTTTTCGGCGACGTCATCGGCAAGTCCGGCCGTGACGGCATCAGCGATCATCTTCCGGGCCTGAAGCGGGACCTGAAGCTCGACTTCGTGGTCGTGAATGCGGAGAACGCCGCGGGCGGCTTCGGCATTACCGAGAACACGGCGCGCGAACTGTTCATGGCGGGCGCCGACTGCCTGACGCTGGGCAACCACAGCTGGGACCAACGCGAGGCCCTGACCTATATCGTGCGCGAGCCGCGCCTGATCCGGCCGGCCAACTATCCGCGCCTGATGGATGCGCCAGGCGCCGGGGCCAATCTGTTCGAGACCCATTCGGGCCGGACGGTCCTGGTCATGAACGTGCTGGGCCGGGTGCATATGGACCCGATGGACGATCCGTTCGGAGCGGTGGAGCGCGAACTGGCGGCGGCGCCGCTGGGCGCGGTGGCGGACGCCGTTATCGTGGACATGCATGCCGAGGTCACGTCCGAGAAGATGGCCATGGGCCATTTCTGCGACGGCCGCGCGTCGCTGGTGGTCGGCACCCACACCCATGTGCCCACCGCCGACTGCCAGATCCTGCCCGGCGGCACGGCCTATCAGACCGACGCCGGGGGCTGCTGCGACTACGACAGCGTGATCGGCAACGAAAAGGAAGAGCCGCTGCGCCGCTTCACCACCCGGATTTCGGGCGGTCGCTACATGCCGGCCTCCGGACCCGCGACGGTATGCGGGGTCTTCGTCGAGACGGACGACAGGACAGGGCTGGCCGTGCGGGTCGAGCCGATCCGGGTCGGCGGGCGGTTGTCTCAGGCGATCCCGGTCGTCTGAAGCGCCCGGCGACGGGCGATCACGGTCTGGCGCACGACCATCAGCTCGGCCGCACGACGTTGCGGCGTGTGGGTCGCCAGCACATGGGCCTGGGCGGATCGCGCCAGCGCCAATCGTTCCTCGGGTGACGAGATCAGCCGGTCCATCGCCGCCGCCAATGTCTTCGGCGTCACTGCATCGACGTAGAGGGCGTGCGGCCCGCTGGCTTCACGCAGACCGCCGCGCCCGGACGAGATCAGGGCCGCGCCTGCCGCATGGGCCTCGATCGCCGTCAGGCCGAACGGCTCGTCCCAGACGGATGGCGTCAGGGCGATGGCGGCCGTCTGCATCCGCCGCCGCACCTCGCCCAAAGGCGCGGACTTCAGCACCTCGACCCGATCGCCATAGTTTTCCAGCGGCGCGACATGCCGGGTCGCCCAGCGGGCGTGGTCGTCCCAGTCGTTCAGCATCAGCACGGCGCGCCAGTCGGGATGGGCGTTAAACACGGCGGGCAGGGCGGCGCATAGGACATCGACGCCCTTTTCGGGCATGGCGCGCCCGGCGAAGGCGATCACCGGCTGTCGATCCTCGGGCGAGGCCAGCCAGGCGCCGGCGTCGATGGGGTTGGGCACCGCGAACGCCCGGTCGTGCAGATCGGGGAAGGTGCGCACGAAGGCGTCGCGCTCCGCCACGCTGACGAAGACCAGGCCGTCTAACCGCTCATAACGCGCCCGATAACGCCATCGGTCGATGGGGTGGCGCGGCGGGCGCAGGGCGTTGTGGCGATAGAGCAGGTGAGGCGTATCGGGCAGGGCCTGCTGCACCGCCAGCGCCTGTTTAACCTGCTGATGATGTTCGATCACATCAGGTCGAAAGGCGCGCAGCCGTTCGATCAAGGTCGGCATACGGATGCGGCCGGGGGGCAGGGCGTCCACGCCGGGCGCATGGCCGTCGTCCGCGCCTTGGCAGCAGAAGATGTGCGTCTCGCCGCCCTGATCGACGCCCGCCATCGTCCGCACCACCGTCTCCATCGAGTTCGGCTGGGCTTCGGAAAACAGGCATCCCGGCGGGAGCAGGATGGCGGTGCGCAAGGTCGCCTCCAGTGGGAAAGTCGGCGCGACCTATAGACGGTTCGTGGCGGAACGGCGACGGCGCCTTAGCTGTTCGGGTAGCCCAGTTCCGGTTCCATCCTCTCGAAGGTGCGGTTCATGGCGTAGGCGTCCAGATTGGGCAGGGCGATATGGCCGAAGCGCAGCGACAACTGGTCCTCTGCGGCGGACTCTCCGCCCTTCGATACCGCCGCGACGTAGAAGGCCGACGCCAGCCCGGTGCGATCCGATCCGCCGGCGCAGTGGATCAAAAGGGGCTTTGGTGCATCGCGCATGATGGCGATCAGGGTGCGGACCTCCTGCGGCGTCAGCTCTTCCTTGGACGACATGCGGAAGTTGATGTGCTGGATGCCCAGGCGACGACTTTCGGCGACCTCGTCGTCATACCAGGGTGAGCCGGGGTTGTGGCCCCGCAGGTTCAGCACGGTGCGGATGCCGTGCTGGCGCTCCATCCGGTCCAGCAGGCCGGGGCGCGGCTGACCGGCCCGATAAATCTCTCCGGCGATGACGGTGTGGACATTGCCGCTCAGGGCGACGCCGAAGATGTAGGCGATCAGGCAGACGAGACTGACGGCGGCCGAGATCAGCACGAGCTTCAAGGGTGAGAGCCGGCGGATCACGCGGGGCGCGCTCCCGTAAACCATTTGCGATAGTTGGCCGTGGTGGCGATCAGCAGCACGACCAGCAGGCCTAGCAACGCCGCCGTCGATCCGATGGTGCCCAGGTCCAGTCCGCCCTTGGCGTGCGATTTCGTCAACAGGTCACCCATTGTGGCTCCGAAGGGGCGGGTCAGGACGAAGGCGATCCAGAACAGGACGGTGGTCGAAATCCGGGTGAATTTCCAGGCCAGGATCGTCAGGACGATGCCGCCCGAGATCAGGGCGTTGCTCCACAGATACCCCAGGCCCGAGGTGTCGGCCAGAAAGTCGCCCAGGGCGGTGCCCAGCGTGTTCGACGCCAGGATGGCCAGCCAGTAGAAGGTCTCCACCCCCGGCTCGCGAATATGATCGACCTTCAACGAGCCATAGGTCAGCCGCCAGGCCGCCAGCACCGCGATCAGGACGCCGGCGATGATCGTCGCACCCGTGGCGTAACCCAGGCCCAGGCTCCGATCCATGAAATCGGACAGGGTCGTGCCCGCTGTGCTGGTGGACAAGATCACCAGCCAATAGAGGGCGGGATGAAACCGCTTGGACCGCAGCTGGGCGATCATGGTGATGACGAAGAAGCCCAGCAGGATCAGCGAACTGACCGCATAGCCGACCTTCATCGTCATCGAGACCAGATCGCCGCCGGTCTCGCCGACCGTGGTGGCGCAGATTTTCATCAGCCAGAAGGCCAGCGTGACCTTCGCCACCTTGTCGACCGCGCCCGTGGGCGGTTGTTCAGCAGACATGGCGTTCATCGTGGAGATCCGTGTTCGACGGGCTGACGACGCGCCGGATTTGCGGCCAAGTTTAGGCTGGCTAAACCGCTTTGCGCCGCGCCCTCAGCCGCAGTCGCATGGGGTCGCGACTGCGCAGGGTGATCTGATGGACCGGGCGGGGTTCGACCGTCGTCAGGGCCTCGACATCGGCGACACGAAGGATGGCGGCCAGGGCGATCATCGCCTCCTGCAGGGCGAAGGCGGCGCCGATGCAGACGCGGGGTCCGGCGCTGAAGGGGATGTAGGCGTAGCGATCAACGCCCTTGCGGTTTTCGGGCAGGAAGCGCTCAGGCTTGAAGGCGTCGGGGTCGTCCCACAGCAGCTGGTGACGCTGGAGAATCCAAGGCGAGATGATGACGGTGGCGCCGGCCTTGATCGTCTGTCCGCCGATCTCGTCGTCGGCCAGGGCCTTACGAGCCATGGTCGGGGCGGGCGGGAAGAGGCGCATCGTCTCCTCCAGCACAGCGCGGGTCCAGGGCAGGGCCTCGGCCCATTTCGGATCAGAGACGTCGAAGGTGTCGGCCTCGGCCTGGAGCCGGGCCAAATACTCCGGCTGGCGCGACAGCAGATGCAGGGTCCAGCCCAGGGCGCGGGCCGTCGTCTCGTGCCCCGCCAGGATGAAGGTCAGAATGTTGGCCGCGACCTCTTCGTCGGTCAGACCCGGACCGCCGTTCTCATCCCGCGCCAGCAGAAGCGCGCTGAGCAGATCGGCCGGCGGCGCATCGCCCGTTTCGACGCCACGCTCGATCCGGGCGCGTCGGGCCTCGACCAGCTTCGTGACGCGCTGCTCGAAGAAGCGGGCCGAGCGGAAACTGGCCAGCCGGCCCAAGCGCGGCGCCCAGTCCGGCGCGCCCAGCACGTCCAGCGGATCGATGCGCGCGCCGTTGGCCAAGAACTGGTTCAACGCCCGCTCGAAACCGCGCGCCTCACCGCCCAGCTCGTCCGAGAACATGGTCGCGGACAGGATGTCGAAGGTCAGGCCCGACATTTCGCTGTCGATATCCAGCACCCGCCCGCGCGCCGACAGCGACCAGGCGGCCACGCGCGTGTGACAGACCTCGGCCATCCGGGCGTTCAGCGTCGCCATCTTGGCGGGGGTGAACAGGGGCGCGAGGATACGCCGGGCGCGACGCCAGACCTCGCCCTCGGTCAGCAGCAGGCCCTCGGCCAGCATCGGCCCCAGCACACGCCGTTGCAGATCGCCCTTCACATAGTTGGCGGCGTTCTCGGTCAGGACATGCCGCACGCCCTCGGGATGGCTGACAACCAGGATTTCGCCAAAGGCCGAAGATCCATGCAGTTGCGGCTCGGTGAAATGCCGCTCGGACCACATCTGGATCGGATCGCGCCAGCTGATCCACAGGAAGGGCAGCAGCGACAGCGGTTTGCCCGCGCGCCGGGGCGGTATGGCAGGGCGGAAAATGGTGTCGGCGGTCGTCGCGTCCATCAGACGCTCCCTGTTCAAGTCGCCGGTTCAGCCAGGCGCATCGCTTCTGAAACGCGCCATCCGGCTCCTGCGTTCATGCGGGATCAATGCGAAGTCAACGCGACGGGCGCGCCCTGCCGATCGCGGCGAGCAAGCGCGTCATATCTTCAGCAGCCAGATCTTTCGCGCGCTGGCTGGACACGGCGGGTTTTGAAATCGTCGCTGCGGGGGCCGCGGCTTGAGCCGCTCTCTTCTTTTCGCGCCTTTCGAAAAGGAAGCGTTGAAGACCCCAGACCAGGTGAGGCGTCCACGGCTGGCCGCAGGCGGTGCTCTTTCCCGCCTTGTTCAGCAGGCCGGCGACCTCGTTAGGCCGGGTGAAGCCGCTTTTGAAACAGGCGCGGAGCAGGGGGTCGAGCTCGTCCAGAAATGCCTCTTTGGAGCGATCACGAAACGCGAAATGCCTCAGCTCGTCTCTGGTGATCTGCGAAGGCTTGGACGACGGGCGCCCAGTCGACGGAGCCTTGGTGCGGGTGGGCGCCGCTGGCTTTCCGCCGCCGCGATAGGGTCCCTTGGCCAATCTCAGTTCGCCGGAGGGGCGGTCGGCGCCCAGGCCTTCATCTCGGCGATCTCGCGCGTCTGCGTGTCGACGACGCTCTGGGCCATGCGGCGGATTTCGGGGTCGCGGCTGTCGCGCAGGGCGACCTTGGCCATGGCGACGGCGCCTTCGTGGTGGGCGATCATCTTGGCGACATAGGCCTGATCGATCGTCTGACCCGAGGCGGCGGCCATCTTGCGGTGCATCTCGGCCTCGGAGGCGGCGAAGGCCCGATCTCCAGACGTGGCTTCGGGGGTAGAGCCGCCCATGTCGTGACCGGCATGACCCGCGGCTTCCATCTGTTCCGTCGTGCGCGCCGCCGCAGCCTGGTTGGCGGCGGAGGTATCCCGAAGCGCCTGCTGCACCGGATCGCCGCCGCCATCGCAGGCGCTCAGCAGGCCGAGCAGGGCGAGCGGCGTCAGGACGCGGATCATGCGGCGTCGCCCAGCCAACCCGGCATCCAGCCTTCGTGCCATTCGCGCAGGTGGGCGATAGGGATGCTGAACAGTTCGCCCTTGTCGCCCTTGGAGGCGAAGGCGGCGCCACCCGCATGGCCGACGACCGAAGCGTGCAGACCCGCCTCGCGCGCCTTGGCGATGATGGCGTCGGCGTCGGGGACGGCGACCAGGTAACGGGCCTGATCCTCGGCGAAGAGGAAGATGTGGGCGTGGGCCGCGCTGGAGGCGTCCAGGGTCACGCCGACGTCGGAGGCCAGCACGAGATCGGCGGCGGCGCCGATCAGGCCGCCGTCCGAGAGGTCGTGAACCACGGTCAGCTCGCCCGCCTCGATCCGGTCGCGCACGAAATCACCGGTCTTCTTTTCGAGCTTTAGGTCCACGGGCGGCGGAGCGCCGTCCTCACGGCCCAGGACCTCGCGCAGATAGATGGAGGCGCCCAGTTCACCCTGGGTCTGGCCGATCAGGACCAGCGCATCGCCTTCGGCCATGGTCGAGAAGCCGGTCACCACGTCGTAGTTGGGCAACAGGCCGACGGCGCCCACGGTCGGGGTCGGCGGAATGGCGACGCCGTTGGTCTCGTTATAGAGCGACACGTTTCCGCTCACGACCGGGAACACCAGTTCGCGGCAGGCCTCGGCCATCCCGTCGATGGCGCGCACGATCTGGCCCATGATCTCCGGGCGCTGCGGATTGCCAAAGTTCAGGTTGTCCGTGATGGCGATCGGACGCGAGCCCACGGCCGTCAGGTTGCGCCAGGCCTCGGCCACCGCCTGTTTGCCGCCCTCATAGGGGTCGTTCTGGACGTAGCGGGGGGTGCAGTCCGAGGTGACGGCCAGACCCTTGTCCGTGCCATGCACGCGCACCACGCCGGCGTCGGCGCCGGTCGAGGAGTCCTGCAGCGTGTCGGCCATGACGTGGCGGTCGTACTGTTCCCAGATCCAGCGCTTGGAGGCCATGTCGGGGCAGGCGACGACCTTCATCACCGCATCAGCCCAGTTTTCGGGCGCAGGAATGTCCGAGTGGTTCAGCTTGGGCTGAAGCGCCGGCTGGACCCACGGGCGGTCATACAGGGGCGCGTCGTCGAACAGGGGCGCCAGCGGCACGTCGCAGACGGTCTCGCCGTGATGCTTCAGCACCAGATGGCCGGTGTCGGTGGTCACGCCGATGATAGCGAAGTCCAGGCCCCACTTCTGGAAGATGCGATAGCCGACGTCCTCATAGCCGGGCTTCAGCACCGCCAGCATCCGCTCCTGGCTTTCCGACAGCATCATCTCATAGGCCGTCATGCCGGTTTCGCGCTGGGGCACCTTATCGAGGTTCAGTTCGATGCCGACGCCGCCCTTGCCCGCCATTTCGACGGAGGAGGAGGTCAAGCCCGCCGCGCCCATGTCCTGAATGGCGGCGACAGCGCCGGACGCCATCAGCTCCAGCGTCGCCTCGATCAGCAGCTTTTCGGCGAAGGGGTCGCCGACCTGGACCGTGGGGCGCTTGGCCTCCGACTCGTCGTCGAACTCGGTCGAGGACATGGTGGCGCCGTGGATGCCGTCGCGACCGGTCTTGGACCCGAAATAGACGACGTCATGGCCCGCCTCCGGCGCGGCCGAATAATAGATTTCGTCGGCGCGGGCCAGGCCGACGCACATGGCGTTGACCAGGATATTGCCGTTGTAGCCCTTGTGGAAGTTGGTCTCGCCCGCGACCGTGGGCACGCCGACGCAGTTGCCATAGCCGCCGATGCCCGAGACGACACCCTTGACCAGACGCTTGGTCTTCTCATGGCTGGGATCGCCGAAACGCAGGGCGTTCAGCAGGGCCACCGGCCGGGCGCCCATGGTGAAGACGTCGCGCATGATGCCGCCCACGCCGGTCGCCGCACCCTGATAGGGTTCGATGTAGGATGGGTGGTTGTGGCTCTCCATCTTGAAGATGCAGGCGTCGCCGTCGTCGATGTCGATCACGCCGGCGTTCTCGCCTGGCCCGCAGATGACGCGCTCTCCGGTCGTGGAGAACTTGCCCAAGTGGATCTTGGACGATTTGTAGGAGCAGTGCTCGGACCACATGACCGAGAAGACGCCCAGCTCGACGTGGTTGGGCTCGCGCCCCAGTCGGTCGAGGACGACCTGATATTCGTTGGGGGCCAGGCCGTATTCGGCGGCCAGTTCAGCCATCGACTTCTGGGGTGTCTTTTGCGGAGCGCTCATGGGCGGCGCTTCTAGCCGCAGATGGGCCGAATGTCAGCCCGCGCGGCGCAAGAACGGGGAACATCGTCCATCGCAGGTGGTTGATTTCGTCGACAGCCAAAGGAGCCGCCATGACCGACACGCCCATCGACCCCGCCGCCACCCCCGAAGATGACGACCTGCCCGAGATCGCCGCCGACGACGCCGGCGCCTCCGCCTTGGCCGAGCGGGCTCAGAAACAGGCCGATGATGCCGAGGAGGACGAGTCGTGAGCAAGCCCCACACCGACCGCATCGTCCCGGCCTCGGGCCAGCAGATGGATCGTTCAAATGATCCAGAAACCACCGCAGAGATGGACGCCGCGGCGCCGCAAGCGGCTCTGGCCAGCCGGCGTCAGCGGCTGACCGGTTCGGCCGTCGGGATCGGCAGCGTCGGCTTCGATGAAACCGGCGCCTTCGACGTGGGCGCCGATGACCACGCGCCTCAGGACGACGCGGTCACCGACAAACCCTGAGGCTTAGCGAGCGCGTTCGACGCCGGGTCGCAGGCGGAAGGTCAGCAGCAGGCCGCCGATCAGCAGGACAATCGCGCCGGCCAGGGCCGTGAAGGCGACGGTCGGCTTGTCCGCCTGTTCGGCGACGAACGCGCCCAGAAGACCCCAGGCCGTCGGCAGCGGATAGGCGAGGGTGCGCAGCACCGCCGTCACCGCCAGTGCGATGACTGTCACGGCGACGATGGCGACGATGGCCCACAGGTCAGGCGACAGGGCGGCGGGAAGAGCGTTGAACGCGGTCGCCGTCGTGATCAGGTTCAGCGGCGCAGCCACCGTCAGCCAGCCCGCCAAGGCCGCCAGCGGCCAGACCAGCAGGATGCGCTCGCGATCGAACATCCGCAGCGCGCGGATGTGGCCGGATACGGCCAGCATCGGCAGCAACAGCGCGATCAGCGAGGCGAAAATCACGCCCACGCTGGCGGCCTTCAGGTTCAGGGCCGCCACGATGATCCAGAATCCGATGCCGAAGAAGGCGACGGCGGACGGCAGACCCATTCGGCCCAGCAGCGGGCTTTCGCCCGTCTGCGGCAGGGCCTGACGGATCGCATAGGCCAGAATGCCGATATAGATCAGGCCCCAGATCGAGAAGGCGTAGCCCGCAACGCGCAGGGTGCTGTTGCCGTCTGCGGCGAACTCGGCCTGATTCAGGCCCAGGCCCGCCAGGTTCTGAACCAGGGGCACGACGATGGCGAACAGGGCGGCGGCCAGGACGACCAGACGACGGGTGCGTTGGCGGGGCGTGGGACGGATGATGGAGGACATTCGATTTCCAGTGCGACGCGTGTTCCCGCCTTTACGCCTCGCCACGCCAGAAGGTTCACCGCGGCCGGCAGAAAAGTGAAGCTTGCATTGGCCGCCGGCGGCTTCATCCTGCCCGACATGACGCTCAAAGCCTCCCTGCCGGCTCTGTTCATCGCGATCGTCGTGGCAGCGGGCCAAGCGTCCGCCCAGACGAGCGGAGCGGCTTTGCCGACTTCAATCCAGACCGCTTGGTTACGTGTCCGCGCAGCCTTGACGCCTCAGCAGCAGGCCAATGAGGTGCGGGGTTTCCTGTCGGCGCTCGCCAATGAGAACGGGCGGCCGACGACGCCGGCGCTGGATGCGCGCGATATCGCCTCGGGCCGCGCCGTGTCGCTGGATGATCCGGCCCTGCTGCAACGTCCGCAAGCGCATGAGGTCACAGTGACGGTGGACGGTCAGTTCCTGATCTTCCGCCCGCTATCCCGCGCCAGCCTGGACCCGTTTTTCGGCCGTTAGGAACAATCGGCCCGACCACGTGGTTGTCAGGGGCAGTCCATACTCAAGGGAGCCCATGATGGCCGATATCGACAATACTCAGCCCTCGCTCGAAGACGAAGTCGCCGCCAACCGCGCCATCGAACAAGGTCTTGGTGTCGGCGCCCGCGAACTGGCCGCCCAGCGCGAAGCCGGCGAAAAGGCGTTCGATGATGAAGAGACGGAAGACGATCAGGCTGATGACCTGTCCGACGGGCGCTCTCAAATCAAGGACGCCTGACCGGTTCTAGGGCTCAACCTTGAAGTTGACTGAGAAGCGAACCATCCGGTCAGCCAATGTCAAACCAGCTGCCGACGCTTCATCCGATAGCTTGAGCCGTGCTCGCGGCAACGACCTCTCAACCGCCTTCCACAAATCATATCCTGCTGGCTGCTCGCTTTCAGGCTGACACTCGGTCAACTGGCCCGAGGCGGTGACGACGCAAGAGAGCACAACGTAGCCCTCGAGCGGAGATCTGTCCCTGACGGGATTTGGGAAGGTGGGTCGTGGCATTGTTTGCCACTGAACTGTATTCGGCAGTCCGTCTTGACCATTGCCGTCAACTTCGGCTGCTCGGGTTTCGCGCGGATCAACCATCGGCCGGCCACAAGCCGTCAAGGTTTGTTCGATAGCAGTGCTCGACGGATCAAGCTCCATCACATAACGCGTGCGCGGCCCGCCGTTGTTTCCAGGCACGATAACCTGCAGCTTGCCGCCTTTCGCCAAATCGCGGGCGACCACGGCAGGAAGGCGACTGAACGCCATGCTGCGTTGCGTGCCCACAGTCCACACGGATGTATAGGGCTGTTCTTGATCGCCGGCCTGGATCCCGAGCTCCCGCGACGTTGACCCTCTCGTGGCCTCAGGCAATCCGGTGATCAGCACGTCGTACGCATTATCAACGCAACGTGCTGCGATCGTCAGACCTGAGGTGAAGTCGATCGTGGCCAGCACCGCCTTGCGTTCAGGGGCAGAAGTGAGAGTCCAGTCTTCACTCTGGGGCGTGATCTCCTGCGCGAAGGCAGGGGTGGTGGTGGCGACCGCCACAAGATAGGCGGAAAGTAAAAGAAGGCTTCGCATACGCTCAATGCGCACCAACTTGCGATTGCCGTCAAGCGGCCGCGTAGATGCTCTGGAACAAAGTTGCGCCGTCGGCGGAGCCGAGTTCGGCTTCGAAGGCTCGATCCGGGTGGGGCATCATGCCCAGGACGTTGCCGCGCGCGTTCTGGATGCCGGCGATATCGTTGACCGAGCCGTTGGGGTTGTCGACGTAGCGGAAGACGACCTGACCTTCGCCCTCGATCCGAGCCAGGGTTTCGGCGTCGGCGAAGAAGTTTCCGTCGCCGTTGCCCTGGGTCATCGTCACTTCGCGCTGGCCCTGATAGCCGGCGGTGAAGCGCGTCTGGCCGTTGGCGACGGTCAATGCGATGGGTTTGCAGACATATTTCAGACCCTTGTTGCGCAGCAGGGCGCCGGGCAGCATTCCGGCCTCGCACAGGATCTGGAAGCCGTTGCAGATGCCGACCACGGCGACGCCGTCGTCCGCGGCCTTCTTGACCGCCTGCATCACCGGCGACTGGGCCGCCATGGCGCCGCAACGCAGATAGTCGCCGTAGGAGAAGCCGCCTGGGATGACGATCAGGTCCAGGCCCTGGGGCAGTTCGGTGTCGGCGTGCCACACCATCGAGACCGGCTCGCCGGTGGAGCGTTCGACGGCGACCTTGCAGTCGCGATCACAGTTGGAACCGGGGAAGACGATGACGGCTGCGCTCATGGCGCGGGCCTTTAGCAGGGTTCTTTCGCCTTGTCAGGCCGTCGCGCGCGCCCGACCGGTCAGCCAGGCGATCAGGAAGATGACGAAGCCGCCCAGGGACAGGCCCATGCCGACCCAGCCGGTCGAGGCCCAGCCATAGCCGGCCGCGATCGCCATCCCGCCCAGCAGCGGGCCGATGGCGTTGGCCGTGTTGAACGCCGAATGGTTGAGCGCCGCCGCCAGGGTCTGGGCGTCGCCGGCGACATCCATCAGTCGCGTCTGCAGGATCGAACCTAAGCCGCCTCCGCCGCCGATCAGGAAGACCACGACCATCACGGCCCACAGGTGAGGCGCCGCGAGCGGATAAAGCGCCAGCGCCGCTGCGCTCCAGAGCAACAGGCCGCCCGCCGCCTTGAACCCGAGATGATCCGCCGCCCAGGCCCCCAGGATATTGCCCAGGAACATGCCGACCCCGAATACGGCGAAAACCCACGGCAGCACGCCGGGGCCGGCGCCCGTCACCGCCTCAAGCGTCGAGGCCAGATAGGCGTAGACTGCGAACATGCCGCCAAAGCCGATGGCGCCCACGCCCAGCGTCAGCCAGACCTGGCTGCGCTTCAACGCGCCCAGTTCGCGCCAGGGGCTGGCGTCAGGGTGGGCCGGATCGCGCGGGGCGAACAGGGCGACCAGGGCCATGGTGATCACCGCCAGCACGCCGACGATGGCGAAGGTCCAGCGCCAGCCGTGGGCATGGCTGATGATGTTGACGACGGGCACGCCCAAAACGGTGCCGACCGTCAGCCCCATCAGGATGGTCGATACTGCACGGGTGCGGAAATGCAGCGGCACGATGGAGGCCGCGACCAGGGCCGCCACGCCGAAATAGGCCCCGTGCGGCAAGCCGCTGAGGAAGCGAAAGACCAGCATCCAATGGTAGGTTGGGGCCAGGGCGCTGGCCACATTGCCGATGGCGAACAGGGCCATGAAGGCGATCAACAGCAGCCAGCGTGGGTAGCGTGCGCCTAGGACCGCTAGGATCGGCGCGCCGACCACGACGCCGGCGGCATAGGCGCTGATGACATGGCCGGCGGTCGGCGCATCGACGCCAAGCCCGGCGGCGAAGTCCGGCAGGATGCTCATGGCCGCGAACTCGGTCACGCCGATCGCGAACCCGCCCATGGCCAGGGCGATCAGCACGAGGGCGACCGCCCCGCGCGAGCGGACGGGAAGGCGGGTGTCAAGGGCGGCGTCGGTCATGTTGCGCTGCAAACTAATCAGCGTTCATGACGCCACAAGGGCCACGCCGCCCTGCAACGATCACGCTTTGTTTTCGTAGGTGGCGGTGATCGACGCCTTGGCCAGGGTGTGGAAGTGCAGGTTGAAGCCGAATACGGCGCCGGAGTTGTCGGCCGTGACGTCCAGGCTTTCGACATCCACCGCAAAGACGGTGAAGATGTAACGGTGCGGGCCATGGCCGGGGGGCGGGGCGGCGCCGCCGAAGCCGGGCTGACCATAGTCGGTGCGGCCCTGGATGGCGCTGTGGGGCAGATGCCCGCCCGGCGAGCCGGCGCCGGCCGGCAGCTCTGTCACATCCGCCGGAATATTGGCCACCGTCCAGTGCCAGAAGCCCGAGCCGGTCGGCGCATCGGGATCATAGCAGGTGATCGCATAGCTCTTTGTGCCCTCCGGCGCGCCGGACCACGACAGTTGGGGCGATTGATTGCCTTTGGCGTGAACCTGGGCGTCCGGCAGCACGCCGCCGTCCTGGATGTCGGTGGAGGTGAGGGTGAAGGTCATGGGCGCTCCGCTGTGTCCAGAAAAGATGTAGGCGGCCTCAAGCCGATCACAATGGAGGAGGTGGAGGGCGTCGCCGGTCAACCGTCGGCGATTCAAGCCGACGAGGCGTGCACATGAAGCAATCTTCTTCTGCGTTCAGCAGCCTGTCGAACAGGTGGTAAGACTTGAGTTCAGCTTCCAAGGCCGTTTGGTCGCCAAAGCCGCAGCCGCCCGATATGATTTGGGTCAATTCGATGCCCGCACGACCTGACGATTGAATATGGCTGGGTGCGCAGGGTGGTCAGGCTGCGTGACTAGATAAAGCTTCAGTTCTCTGTCGTCGCGATACACCGATGAGCCACGATCATGCTCGACCGCGACAACGCCGGGGATGGATGCGATTTCAGATCGCAAGGCTTCAAAGCCTCTGCGGCAATCGAGACCGATATTACCGAACTCGACTGTTGAATGTTTTGGCGTGCAGCTAGAAAGAAGGAGAGCCGCCCCGATGAACAAGGCGGCTCTCATGATTTACGCCGCCTCGATGCGGTAGCTTTCGATCACCGTGTTGGCGAGCAGCTGCTCGCACATCTTCTTGGCTTCGCCTTGCGGGTCTTCGGCGCCGGCGAGGTCGAACTCGATCAGCTTGCCGACGCGGGCATTGGAGACGCCCGACCAACCCAGACCCTGCAACGCGCCTTCGACGGCCTTGCCCTGAACGTCCAGAACGCCGGGCTTGAGGAAGACGTGAACCTTGACCTTGCTTGAAGTGGTTGGGGCCATCAGTGCAGTCCTCCCTGGATCACCGTCGGCATACCCTTCATGATGCCCAGGCGACGCGCGACTTCGGTATAGCTTTCAATCACATTGCCCAGGTCGCGGCGGAAGCGATCCTTGTCCAGCTTCTCGCCGGTCGAGGCGTCCCACAGGCGGCAGCTGTCGGGGCTGATCTCGTCGGCCAGCAGGACGCGGCTGAAGTCGTTTTCCCACACCCGGCCGAACTCGATCTTGAAGTCGACCAGGGTGATGCCGACGGCGCTGAACATGCCCGACAGATAGTCGTTCACCCGCACCGTCATCGCCAGCATGTCGTCCAGCTCCTGGGTCGAGGCCCAGTTGAAGGCGGTGATGTGCTCTTCGGTGACCATCGGGTCGTTGAGCTCATCCTTCTTGTAGTAGAATTCGATGATCGAGCGGGGCAGGGGCGTGCCTTCCTCGATGCCCAGGCGCTGGCTCATCGAGCCGGCGACGATGTTGCGGCACACGACTTCCAGCGGAATGATCTCGACTTCGCGGATCAGCTGCTCGCGCAGGTTCAGACGCTTGATGAAGTGGTTGGTCACGCCGATGCCGTTCAGGCGCGACATGATGAACTCGCTGATCTGGTTGTTCACCACGCCCTTGCCTTCGAGAACGGCCTTTTTCTGCGCGTTGAAGGCGGTGGCGTCGTCCTTGAAATACTGGATCAGGGTGCCGGGCTCGGGTCCTTCGTACAGGATCTTGGCCTTGCCTTCGTAGATCTTCTTGCGCTTGCTGTTCATGGTCCGGTCCCGGCTTACGGGCGCCCTCCAGAAACAAAAATCGCGCGGCCATATGTGGAGGGAGAAGACCCGGTCCTGGCGGCGCGTTTCGGAATCGTTCGGGCAGTCAATCTCGTTCGGGGTCTCCTTAGCCGAAGGCGGCCCTCGATACAAATGAGGATGGCCGGCGCCGCAATCATTGGGGACAGGATGTCCATGCGACGGAAGTCAGGTTGCGTTCGCGGGCGGGCGGTCTATAGACGGCGCTTGCCCCGACGTTAGCGGGGTGGACGGAGCTTTGCTGAGCGAAATGACGACCTTCGACGATCGGGAAAAGGCCTTCGAAGCCAAATACGCCCTCGATCAGGAGCAGGAGTTCAAGGCCATCGCCCGGCGCAACCGGATGCTGGGCCTTTGGGCTGCGGAAAAGATGGGCCTGTCGAGCGAAAGCGCGGACCAGTACGCCGCCGCCGTGGTGCGCGCCGATTTCGAGCAGCCGGGAGACGAGGACGTGTTCCGCAAGGTCGCCGGCGACTTCAAGGCCTCGGGCCTGTCGGTATCGGAGGGCGAGATTCGCTCCAAGATCGATGAACTGGCCTCGATCGCCCGCGAGCAGATCCGCGCCGGCGAGTAATCGCCTCGGTCTTTGGACTGATCTGAGAATTCGAAAGGGCCGCACCCGGGGGAAAGTGCGGCCCTTTCTTCTTGCCGGGGACGTTGGGGGGATGTCTCACCCGGCGTACTGTGCGTCTCGCGCCCCTGAAGAACACCAAGGCCGAGATTTGGTTTCAGGCGTCGCCGCCCGAAACCAAATATTTTTACGGCATCAGAACCGTGTCGACGACGTGGACGACGCCGTTCGATTGGCCCACGTCGGCCTGGGTGATCGTGGACTTGCCGCCCTTGGCGTCGGTGATGACCCAGGTGTTGTTCGGGCCGGCCGAAACCTTCAGTTCTTCGCCCTGAACCGTCTTCAGCGTGGCGGTGCCGCCGTTTGCCTCCGCCTGAGCTGCGATATCGGCGGCCGTCAGACGACCGGCGACCACGTGGTAGGTCAGGATCTTGGTCAGATCAGCCTTCATCGCCGGCTGCATCAGGCTGGTGCGCGTCGCCTCGGGGATCTTCTCGAATGCGGCATTGTCAGGGGCGAAGACCGTGAACGGACCCGCGCCCTGCAGGGTGTCGACAAGGCCGGCGGCCTTCACGGCGGCGACCAGGGTGGTCAGATTGGAGGCTTTGGAGGCGTTAGCGACGATAGTCTCGTTCGGGCTCATGGCAGCGCCGCCCACCATCGGGTCGGTCGCGGGGGCCATGGCGGCGCCGTCGGCCGGAGCCATGGCGGTCGATTCCGCCGGCGTCGTGGCGGCCGGCTCGTTGTTGCCGCAGGCGCCGAGCGCCATCAGCGCGCCGCCGGAGACGGCGACGAGCATAAGATTGCGAAGTTTGGTCATGTGTTTCGTTCCCTTTGGGCCGCTCTCAAGGCGGTAACGGGAACGTTACGCGCGACACCGCACAATGGATGCATGCCGCGTGACAAGACATCGCAGCTTCACCATTCAGTTTTCGCGCGCATTTCTATGCTGCTTTGCAGCAAGAGAACTATCGTTCGATCAGATCAGTCAACGAATTCCAGATGTTCGCCTTGCCTGCCAGTGGAATCGCATGAGCCGGGCTGGATGAAGGCAGGTCGATAAGGCCAACCCCTGCGACGTCGCCGATAATGCGCCGTCCCAACTTGGCCGCCAGCTTGCCGTTGAAGGCGACCGCTCTCAGCTGCGGCAAGCTGCCGATCAGGCCGCGCAGATCAGCCGCCTCCGGCGAGCGGATCGCGGCATCCAGACTGCCCGACCTTTCCGCCGACGCAATCACATCCCACAGGCCCACGCCGCGCGCCTTCAATCGATCCAGCCGCTGCTCATAGGGTTGTGCCGCCAGGTCTTCACCCAGCACCCCGCTGATCAGCGGCCAAAAGGCGTTGCGCGGATGGGCGTAGTACTGGGCCGCCTTCAGCGAGGCGTCGCCGGGCAGGCTGCCCAGGATCAACAATCGGGTTTCCGCATCGACGACGGGTGCGAACCCCAGCCTGCGACCGCCCGTATGGTCCGTCACTTGACCGGCGGGTCGTCGCGCAGCCAGCCGGTGATCGAGCGGCGCTTGCCGCCTGCGTAAGCGGCGACTGGTGCCACAGAGTGCTGGCGGGGTGTCCTGAACACCGTCCAGACGTTGAAACCCGGCTTGAAGCCGCGTTCGATATCGCCGTTTGCGTCGTGAAACAGCAACTGGCCGCCCCAATCCGGCCGCCAATCGCGCGACAGACCCAGCGTATAGGCTGCGCGCCGCTCGCCGACACCTGTGTCGTCGTGCTGGGTCAGGAAGTCGCCGGGCCGGAACCAGGTGGCTTGCGCGTCGATCTTGGTCACGCTCGCTTCGCCGGTCACGGCCTTGGCGAATGTGGTGAAGGGCGTGTCGTTGAAAAACTGCACCAGGGCGTGCGTCGCATGGCCTTCGTCCTTGCCAGTCAGCAAGGTCGTGATGATCGGATAGGCCAGATAGATGAAGGAGAAGCCGTCGCGACCCTCCGCCAGCGCGCGCTGTATCTGGGCCCCGATCGCATCGCGGCCCATGGCCTGCATGTCTTGCGGCGACAGCAGCTTGCCGCCTTCCGACGTTTTCAAAGACAGATGCCAAGACGTGTCGTGTTCGAGCGCAAGCTCCAGCCATTCGGCGCTCGCCTCATCCAGCAGATCGGGCACCTGCACCATGCCGTCGCGCTCATAGGCCGCCGCATAGTCGCGGGGATCGAGCCGGGGATTAAGCCGGATTACCCTGTTCAACGCGCGTTGACCGTGATTGCCACGACCATCGTCCTGCCGACTGAAGATGCGGATGGAGCCGATTGTGTTTGGGCGATACAGCGCAGAGTTTCCAGATCGCGCACGCTCATATGACGGTCGTCAGTCAAGTCGCAGCCGCCCAACTGCCTGCCCGCACTCACCACACATCGCATGTCTGTCTTTATCGAGCGCGAACCCTTGTGACGCCGCAGGCAGACTTCAGCCCGGGCGTCATCAGACAGCAGAGCGGTAGGTGCATACACCGACCAGCCGATGTAGCTGATCTCAGGCGTGTTGGCCTGAATGAACAGAGCGAGCAGCGCGGCGATCATGCCTCATTGAACACCCGCTTGAACACCACGTCCACGTTCTTGGTATGGTAGCCGAGGTCGAACAGGGCCTCGAGCTGGTCGGCCGGCAGGGTGACGCGGTCGTCGGCCTTCAGGAAATCCAGGAAGGCGCCCTCGCCGCGCCAGACCTTCATGGCGTTCTCCTGAACGGCGGCATAGGCGTCTTCGCGCGACACGCCGGCCTGGGTCAGGGCCAGCATCACCCGCTGCGAGTGCACCAGACCGCCCAGGCGGTCGATGTTCTTCTGCATATTCTCTGGGTAGACGTTCAGCCGCTCGACCACATTCGCCAGCCGGTGCAGGGCGAAGTCCAGGTGGATGGTCGCGTCAGGGCCGATGCCACGCTCGACCGAGGAGTGGCTGATGTCCCGCTCATGCCACAGGGCGACGTTTTCCATGGCCGGCGTCACGGCCGAGCGGACCAGACGGGCCAGGCCGGTCAGGTTCTCGGTCAGAATCGGGTTGCGCTTGTGCGGCATGGCCGACGAGCCCTTCTGACCCTTGTCGAAGAACTCCTCGGCTTCGAGGACTTCGGTGCGTTGCAGGTGGCGGATCTCGACGGCGAGACGTTCGACCGAGCTGGCGACGACGCCCAGGGCGGCGAAGAAGGCGGCGTGGCGGTCGCGCGGGATGACCTGGGTCGAGACGGGTTCGACGGTGAGGCCCATCTGGTCGGCGACATATTGTTCGACCGCCGGATCGACATTGGCGAAGGTGCCGACGGCGCCCGAAATGGCGCAGGTGGCGATCTCTTCCTTGGCGGTGATCAGGCGGCGTTTGGCGCGCTGGAACTCGGCGTGATAGCCGGCCAGCTTCAGGCCGAAGGTGACGGGTTCGGCGTGAATGCCGTGCGAACGGCCCACGGTCGGGGTGTATTTATGCTCCTTGGCGCGGGTCTCCAGCGCGGCCAGAACTCGATCGACGCCCTCGATCAGCAGGTCCGAAGACCGCGCCAGCTGAACCGCGAAACAGGTGTCCAGCACGTCCGAAGAGGTCATGCCCTGGTGCAGGAAACGCGCTTCCTCGCCGACGATCTCGGCGACGTGCGTCAGGAAGGCGATCACGTCGTGTTTGGTGGTGCGTTCGATCTCGTCGATGCGGTCGGCGTCGAAGGTCGCATCCTTGCCTTTGGCCCAGATGGCGTCGGCCGATTCCTTGGGGATCACGCCCAGTTCGGCCATCTTGGTGGCGGCGTGGGCCTCGATCTCGAACCAGATCTTGTACTTGGTCTCTTGCGACCAGATGGCGACGGCTTCGGGGCGGGTATAGCGCGTGATCATGGACGCGTCCTGTCGGTCGCGGGGGCCTCTGAGTCAAGGTTCGCCATTGACTTCTCGCCCCCTTGTCCCAGATAGGGGCCTCAGAGGACGACCTCTCCCTTCATTGGGCATGCCGCCGGGACGACCCGGCTCGCCATGCAAGGGAGACTGTCATGGCCTGGATTTTCCTTCTTCTCGCCGGCGTCCTCGAGGTCGTCTGGGCCTTTCTGATGAAGGCCTCCGACGGGTTCACCAAGCCCTGGCCGACCATCGGCACAATCGCCTTCATGGTGGTCAGCTTCGGTCTGCTGTCGATGGCGATGAAGACCCTGCCTCTCGGCACGGCCTATGCCATCTGGACCGGCATCGGCGCGGTCGGCGCCTTTATCGTCGGCGTCATGGTGCTGGGCGAGGCCCTGACGCCGATGCGGATCGGCGGCGTGGTGCTGATCGTCTCCGGCCTGGTTGTGCTGAAGCTGGCTTCCAGCCATTGATGGGCCACAGCCTGACAGGAGACGCGGCCATGGAACTGGTGATCGGCGACAAGCTCTATTCCACCTGGTCCTTGCGCCCCTGGCTGGTGCTGAAGCGCTGCGGCGCGGACTTCACCGAGACGGTCATCCGTCTGAACCGCCCCGACACCGCCGAGCAGATCGCGCTTCATTCGCCCGCCGGGCGCGTCCCGGTGCTGAAGGTCGACGGCGAGACCATCTGGGACAGCCTGGCCATTTCCGTCTGGTGCGCCGAACGCTTCCCCGAGGCCCGGCTGTGGCCGGCTGACGCCCATGCGCGCTGGCAGGCCCGGTCGGTGACCTGCGAGATGCACTCGGGCTTCATGGCCCTGCGCACCGAATGCGGCATGGCGCCGGACCATTCCATGGTCGGCCCGGATCGTAGCCCCGCCCCGACCAGCGAGGCGGTCGCCGGCGATATCCGTCGCCTGGTGCAGATCTTCCGCGAGGCGCGCGCCCGCTTCAGCGCGGGGGGCGAGTATCTTTATGGCGAGTGGTCGATCGCCGACGCCTTCTTCACGCCGGTCGCGGCGCGCGTTCGCCATTTCCAGATCGATCTGGCCGCCCACGGCGATACGGACGGCGTGGCCCGCGCCTATGTCGAGACCCTGCTGGCCCAGCCGGACTTCATCGCCTGGGGCGAACAGGCCCTGGCTAACGCGGCTTAACCTCGGCCGAAAACCGGCGATTAACGAGTGTTGTTACAGTCTGGCTTCACGGCGGGAGGCCGTGGGGGACAGGCGATGCGCAGCATCAGCAGAAACACCGACTGGGGCCGGACGGCGCGCGGCTATTTCATCGCGGCCCTGGCCTTCGCCTTCGTCTGGGCCATGCTGCTGTCCAGCCTGGTCTAAGACCTAGCGCGAGCCGCCGACAGCCGTGGCCTCGGCGACTTGAAGCGGCGCGGGCGGCGGCGCCACATAGTCCAGGCGGATCGGCACGGCCTTGGCCCCTGACGCCACCGCGTCCAGGGTGTTCAGCGGGGCGCCCAGCATCCGCTGATAGATCCAGTAGGCGGCCACGACCTTTTCCACGTATTCGCGGGCCTGCGGCACGTCGATCGTTTCGATCAGCAGCAACGGGTCGGCATCCGGCCCCAGCTTGCGGATCGCCGCCAGCATCGGCCCCGGCCCGGCGTTGTAGGAGGCCACGGCCTTCAGCAGATCGCCCTGGAAGGACTCGATCTGGAACAGGCGGTTCACATAGTCCTGGCCCAGCTTCAGATTGGTGGCCGGGACGAACAA
>OFRI01000059.1_pt1 | contig 25345 bp, 29 predicted proteins | sample 1543031 | NCBI WGS metagenome assembly OFRI01 (sample SAMN07774226, study PRJEB24372) | wastewater metagenome
CAGTCCACTGTATCTATATATGGACAGGTCTTTCTTTTTGTGTCGGCGTTGAATTTATAGCACGTCGGCACTTATGGCGATACTTGCGGTCTAAGCGTTCCGCATTCTGGGGCGCTTTGTCGCAATTGTGTAATTTAGATGTCGCTATTTTATGCGTGCTGCTTGTCATCTTGCCGTAATTTTTTGCTTCTTACGGCTTAAGTATTTGTTAAGGCTCGTCCGGGAAGATCAGCCTCAAGCCCATTTAGATCGCTTGAGGTTCATTCAATGGAGTTGCCTTGGGAGCATCACGAGGGAGCATTGGCCTGTATCGGCCATGACCCTTCATTGTCGTTGTACTTGCTTAAGCAACATCCGTGCACAAAGCGCCGTGATGAGATAGAGAATCTCATTCGTGTGCGTTTTGCTGAACAGTACGGTGCAAAAATTCAGCATTTCATGCCGTGTCTGCTGGGGCTTGAGGATCTCTCGGGGCAACTGCAGGCCGCTGTCGGTATTCGCGGGGCGGATGCTGGCGAGTTGTTTCTTGAACGTTACCTGGGCCGTCCGGTCGAGGAAGAGATTACCGCTCGTAACGGTCGTTACCTGCAACGGCGCGAAATTGTCGAAGTCGGCAACCTGGCGGCGGTGGGGGCTGGGCATGCACGACTATTAATAGTGGCGCTGACGGATGTGCTGGTTGCCCTCGGTTTTCGTTGGGTGGCATTCACCGGCACCTCGACCTTGCTCAACAGCTTTCAACGCTTGGGCCTTAGCCCCTTGTCGCTGGGTGTCGCCGATCCTGCCTGCATGGGCGAGGACCTGGCCGACTGGGGCAGTTATTACGCGACCCGGCCGCAGGTGATGGTGGGTGATATCTATGCCGGCCATCAGCGCTTGCAAGCCATGGGTATCTACCGTCGTCTGGGTTATCAGCCGCTGTATGCGGCCGAGGAGTTGGCTCATGTCTGCAGCGGTTGAGTCATTGCTGGAGACCCTGGCTCAGCATGGCGAGCGTGTGGCTTTGGTGCAGGCGGGGCAGCAGTTGAGTTACACGCAACTTTTGCACGAAATAAGTGCGCGAGCTCAGTCGCTGCGTCAGGTTGGTGCGAAGCGCTTGGGTTTGGCGCTGGATAATGGCCTGGAGTGGGTGCTTTGGGATCTGGCTGCCCTGGTCGCGGGCATTGTCTGTGTGCCGGTGCCCGGTTTCTTCTCGCCGGCTCAGCAGCGTCACGTGCTCGACAGTGCCGGCGTCGACAGCCTGATTGCCGCCGATGCCTCGGCTTTTGCTGCTCTGGGCTTCGGTGCGGCTGCGGCGCAAATTGCTCAGCGCAGTTTGCCTGTGGTGGCCGAATTGCCGGCAGGCACAGTTAAAATCACCTACACCTCCGGCACCACCGGGCAACCCAAGGGCGTTTGCCTGGATGCCGAGGTGCAGTTGGCCGTGGCGCGCAGCCTGTGGCAGGCCAGCATGCAGTGTCAGGTCGAGCGGCATTTGTGCGTACTGCCGCTGGCCACCTTGCTGGAGAACATTGCCGGGATTTATGCGCCGCTGCTGGCTGGCGCGGCCATTGAGTTGTTGCCGGTGGCTGAGGTGGGCCTCAAAGGCGCCAGTCAGTTCGATTTGCCGAGTTTCCTCAGCTGCCTGAATCGAGTGCAGCCCCACAGTCTTATTCTGCTGCCGCAGTTGCTGTTGGCGCTGGTGACGGCGGCTGAGCGGGGCATGCCAATAGCCAATTCCCTGCGCTTTGTAGCTGTGGGCGGTGGGCGCGTATCGGCACAGTTGCTGGAGCGTGCCGATGCGCTGGGGCTGCCGATTTATGAAGGTTATGGCTTGTCCGAGTGCGCCTCTGTGGTGTGCCTGAACACGCCGCAACAGCGCAAGGTGGGCACTGTCGGCACGCCATTGCCCCATGTTCAGGTGCGCCTGGCCGCGGATGGCGAGGTGCTGGTCAAGGGCGCGCGGATGCGCGGTTACCTCGGCGAGCCGGCGCTGGCTGACGACTGGTTGGCAACCGGCGATCTCGGTCATTTCGATGGTGCTTATCTGGTCCTGCATGGGCGTAAGAAACACCAGTTCATCACGGCCTTTGGCCGCAACGTCAACCCTGAGTGGGTGGAGTCGGAGCTGGTCCAGCAGTTGCCCATCGCGCAGGCCTGGCTATATGGCGAGGCGTTGCCGGCGAATGTGGCCGTGCTGGTGCCGCGTTTCTCTTCAGTGAGTGATGCAGAGCTGGCGGCGGCGGTGGAGCAAGTCAATCAAACCCTGCCGGATTACGCCCTTGTGCACCATTGGCTGCGTGGCGAGCAGGCGTTTACCGATGACAACGGCCTGGCCACCAGTAACGGTCGGTTGCGGCGTGTGGCATTACTCGAACATTACCAATCGGCCATCACTCAGGTGATGGCTGGCGAAACGGTCTATTAAGGGGTTTACATGAATTTTTTCGATCAGTTGCAAGAGCAAACCAAGGCTGAGCGTGAGTACCTGTTGAGCGCGCCGATTATTGCCCAGGTCATGGCAGGCACCGTCAGCCCGGCCAGTTATGTGGCGTTTCTCGGCCAGGCTTACCACCACGTCAAGCACACCGTGCCGTTGTTGATGGCGTGTGGCGCACGATTGCCAGAGCGCCTCGAGTGGCTGCGCGAGGCGATCGCTGAATACATCGAGGAGGAGTACGGCCATCAGGAGTGGATTCTCAACGATATCCGCGCCTGTGGCGCCGACGCCGACGCGGTGCGGGTGGAAACCCCTAACCTGCCGACCGAACTGATGGTCAGTTATGTCTATGACCAGATCAATCGGTGCAATCCGGTGAGCTTCTTCGGCATGGTCAACGTGCTGGAGGGCACCAGTATTGCCCTGGCGACCCAGGCCGCCGGCATCATTAAGGGCGAGCTGGGCTTACCGCCGCAGGCGTTCAGTTACCTGACTTCCCATGGCAGCCTGGATATTGAGCACATCGCCTTCTACGAGAAGCTGATGAATCGTCTGGAAGAACCGGCCGACAAAGCTGCCGTCGTGCACACCGCCAAAGTGGTCTATCGCCTGTATGGCGACATGTTCCACAGCCTGCCGTTGTCGGCCTGAGGAGGGACTATGCAATTGTCAGATTGTCGTGCGCTGATTACCGGCGCCAGTGGTGGCATTGGTCAGGCGTTGGTCGAGCGGCTGTGTCAGGGCGGCGCCAAGCTGTTGCTGGCGGGGCGTCAGCTCGCGCCGCTGGAAGGCTTGGTGCAGCGTTTTCCTGGGCAGGTCGAGCTGGTCTGTGCGGACATCACCGAGGCCAGCGGGCGTGAGGCTGTGCTGGCGGCAGCGCGGCGCTTTGGTGGGATGAACACCTTGATCAATGCCGCCGGGGTCAACCGCTTCAGCTTGCTGGAGCAGCATGACGAGACCGATATTGCCGCCTTGATCGGCCTGAATGTGACGGCCACCTTGCAGCTCACCCACCGTCTGCTGCCGTTGTTGCGGCATCAGGGCCGGGCGCTGGTGGTTAATCTGGGTTCGACCTTTGGCTCGATTGGTTATCCGGGTTTCAGTGCCTATTGCGCCAGCAAGTTTGCCTTGCGCGGATTTTCCGAGGCGCTACGCCGCGAGCTGGCGGACACTGAAATGAAGGTGCTGTACATCGCTCCGCGGGCGACCCGCACCAGCATGAACAGTGCGCAGGTGGTGGCCATGAACGATGCGCTCAATGTGGCCATGGATGATCCGTTGGAGGTGGCCAATCAGGTGGCCCAGGCGATCATCCGCGAACGCGAAGAGCTCTATCTAGGCTGGCCGGAGAAGCTTTTTGTCCGGCTTAACAGCCTGCTGCCGCGGGTGGTCGATCAGGCCCTGCGCAAGCAACTACCGATTATCCAGCGCTTTGCGCGCAACAAACCTTGAAGGGATGTTCTGATGATTAAGCTACGTGTTCTCTGTGTGGCGGCGCTGTTGAGTACCGTAAGTCTGCCAAGCCTGGCCCTGACCGACAGCGGTCAGAAGAGCCTGCAGCTGCTGCAAAGCCGCTGGGCTGAAATCAACTATCAAGTGCCAGCAGCGCAGCGTGAGGCTGAGTTCGCCAAGTTGGCGGCAGAGGCCGACACCCTGGTGCGCAGTAATCCGCAGGATGCCGAGTTCTACATCTGGCGCGGCATCATCCTCAGCACCTATGCCGGTGCCAAGGGTGGCTTGGGTGCACTGGATCTGGTCAAGCAGTCCAAGGTCAGTCTGGAACAGGCGGTTGCGCTTGATCCCAAGGCGCTGGAAGGCTCGGCCTACACCAGCATGGGCGCGCTCTACTATCAGGTGCCCGGCTGGCCGATTGGCTTTGGCGATGACGAGCAGGCGGAAAAGCTGCTCAAGCAAGCGCTGCAGTTGAACCCCAATGGCATCGACCCGAACTACTTCTATGGCGATTTCCTGTTTCGGCAGAAGCGTTACAGCGAAGCCAAGTTAGCCCTGGAAAAGGCTCAGGCGGCCACCGCTCGCCCAGGACGTGAAGTCGCTGATCGCGGTCGCCAGGCTGAAATCGCCGCATTGCTGGCCAAGGTTCAGGCCGAACTCAAGTAAGCTGACGGGATTGTTGGTGGAGACAACGCATGCGCATCCTGTTGGTGGAAGATGATCTGGCCCTGGGCGAAGGTATTCGCACGGCGCTCAAGCCTGAGGGTTATACCGTTGACTGGCTGCAGGATGGCGTCAGCGCCCTGCATGCGCTGACCCATGAGAGTTTCGAACTGGTGATCCTCGATTTGGGATTGCCGCGGATGGACGGCTTGCAACTGCTCAAGCATTTGCGCGCCGCCGCCAATCCATTACCGGTACTGGTGCTGACGGCGCGTGACGCCACGGCGGACCGGATTGCCGGGCTGGATGCTGGTGCCGATGACTACCTGACCAAACCCTTCGATGTGGCCGAGCTCAAGGCACGGCTGCGAGCCCTGTTGCGGCGTAGTTTCAATCGTCCGCAGCCGGCGCTGGAGTACCGTGGCATTAGCCTCGATCCGGTCAGTCAGGAGGTGTGCTATCAGGGGCGGGTGATCAATTTGCCGCGCAAGGAGTTCCTGCTGCTGCATGAGTTGATCGCTCAGCCGGGGCGAGTGCTGACCCGCGATCGTCTGCAGCAGGCGTTGTATGGCTGGGACGAAGAGGTGGAGAGCAACGCCCTGGAGGTGCACATCCACCATCTGCGCAAGAAGTTCTTTAGCGAGCTGATTCGCACCGTGCGCGGTGTGGGTTACCTGGTGGATAAATAGATGTCCATGCTGCGCTCCATTCGCGCCCGTACGCTGGTGTTGGTGCTGGGTTTGCTCAGTGTGTCGATGACGCTGATCTCGTACAAAAGCTACCGTGATGCCAATCACGAGATCGAAGAGCTGTTCGATGCCCAGTTGGCGCAGACCGCGCGTTTGCTGAAAGGCATGCTGGGCCTGGGGCAAACCCCGGCTGACCGGCAGCGCTTGCAGGCATCGCTGGATGCTGCTTTTGCCGGTCAGCATTCACAACTGATGGCCGAGTTGGCAGCTGAGGAAGGTGCCGGCCATCCCTACGAGAGCAAGCTGGCGTTTCAGGTGCTCGATGCGCAGGGTGAGGTATTGCTGCAATCCGCCAGTGCGCCGGCCGATTTGTTGCGGCGGACCATTGTCGAGTTCCATCAGCATTCAGGCACGGCCCATTCACATGTCGCCGATGAGGCTGTGAGCGCCCTGGGGTCAGCCTTTGCGGGGTATCACAGTGTGCCCCTGGGGGATTATCACTGGCGGGTTTTTGTCCTGCACGATGCTGGCGAGCAAAAGTGGATCATGGTCGCTGAGCGCAGTGATGTGCGCGGTGAGCTGGTAGGGCTGATCGCCCGGCGCATGCTGTTGCCCGATCTGCTCGGGTTGCCGATCCTCGCGTTGCTGGTGTGGATGGCCGTCGGCTGGGGCCTGGCGCCGTTGGCGCAGATGGCCAGCTTTATCAAATCACGCGATGCCGACAACCTGGCACCACTGCTTTTGGCGCCGCTGCCCCAGGAGTTGGAGCCGATCGTGGCGGCGCTCAATCGCTTGTTGCAGCAGGTGGCTCAGTTGCTGGCGCGCGAGCAACGCTTCCTGGCCGATGCCGCCCATGAACTGCGTACGCCCTTGGCGGTGCTGCGTATCCATGCGCAGAACGCCCAACAGGCGCCGGACCCCGAGGATCGGGCCAAGGCCCTGCAGCAGCTTGAACATGGGGTCGAGCGCGCCACCCGTGTGGTGACCCAATTGCTAACCCTGGCGCGGCTGGAGCCGGCGGCCGTGCAGCTGGCCATGGCGCCGTTGGACTTGGCAGCCCTGGCCCGTGAAGAGCTGGCCGAGCTGACGCCGCTGGCGCTGGATCACCAGCAGGAACTGGAGTTCGAGGCTGAAGGCAGCGACTTCCAGTTGCAGGCGGATGGCCCTAGCCTTGGCACCTTGCTGCAGAACCTGCTCGGCAATGCCCTGCAATACACCCCGGCTGGTGGGCGTATTCGGGTGTTGTTGCAGGGGCAGCCTGAGGCTTTGCTGCTGCGCGTGCAGGACAGTGGTCCGGGTGTTCCGGCGGAGCTGCGGGAGAAACTCTTCGAGCGCTTTTTCCGCCAGGGCATGGGTCAGGGCGCAGGCCTTGGCCTGTCCATCGTGCGTCGGGTGGTGGAGCTGCACAGTGGTGAAATCGAGTTGCTTGACTCGCCCTTGGGCGGTCTCGACGTGCTGGTGCGGCTGCCGCGGCATGGCTATCGCGGGTGAATTGAGGCGTTGCAACGCGCTATCCTGCACCGATCGTTTGCCGGGTGCCCATCGTGGGCTCGGCAAGCGGCCGTCATTTGCCGTCGACCCGGAGCCCTTTCGCCATGTTTAGTCTCGACCCACGCTTGCAGCAGGACACCCTGACGGTTGGGGACTTCCCCCTTTGCCGCCTGTTGCTGATGAACGATGCCCAGTACCCCTGGTTTATTTTGGTGCCGCGCCGCGCAGATGTTAGCGAGGTGTTTGACCTTGATGCCGCCGATCAGCTGGCGCTCTGGCAGGAGACCACGGCCCTGGCCGCTGCGCTGAAAGACAGTTTCGCCGCCGACAAAATGAATGTGGCGACCCTGGGCAATATGGTCAGCCAGTTGCACATGCATGTGATTGTGCGCACCCGCGAAGATGCCGCCTGGCCTGCGCCAGTGTGGGGTAAGTTGCCTGCCCAGCCTTACAGTGAGGCGCAGTTGGCCGAAGTTCTGGCCCGGTTGCGTTCGCTGCTGACGGATGATTTCCGTTTCGTGCAGGAGGCTTCATGAGCCTGGAGCTGCGCATCAATGACCTGGAGAGCCGTCTGGCTTTTCAGGACGACACCATTCAGGCGCTCAACGATGTGCTGGTCGACCAGCAGCGATTGCTCGATCGCCTGCAGTTGCAGCTGGCGGCGCTGGCGCGTCGGCAGGACGAGCAGCAGAACCAGTTCGGTAGTGAAGACAATCAGCCGCCACCCCATTACTGATGCTGCTGCGCACAAAAAAGCCCGCTGAGTGAGCGGGCTTTTTGTTGCTCGGCGCTGACTCAGCGGCGGCTGGGCAGTGCCGCAATCACGTCTTCGGCTTGCAGGCCTTTGTCACGCTGCATCACGGCGAACTCGACGCGCTGACCTTCGACCAGGACGCGGTGACCTTCACCGCGAATGGCGCGGAAGTGCACGAAAATATCGTCGCCCGAGTCGCGGGAGATAAAGCCGAAGCCTTTCGAGGTGTTGAACCACTTGACCGTGCCAGTCTCGCGGTCGCCCAGATCCTGAGGCGAGGCGGGGCTGTAGCTGCTATTGCCGTGTGGGCGCAGGTTGAGCCACAGGTTCACGGCTACAGCGGCAGTGACGGCCAGCAGGCTGAACAGGGCGGCTGGCTGAGTGCCGATGAAAGGCAGTGGGGCCAGCAGGATTAGCGCTTGCAGGGCGGCGGCAAAGATCAGCAAACCCGATACCAGGTTGTGCAGCCCTTCGCGGCCTTGGCTGACGGTGGGCGCATAAAGCAGGTTAAACAGACCGAACAGGCCTAGATACAGCGCGTCGGTTTGCTGCAGGTAAGGCAGGGCTTCGCTACGTAGGCTGGGGAGGAAAGACAGCAACAGCGCGGCAGCGCCGCTTAACAGGTGGACGATTTTCAACATATGCAATGAGCTCACTTCAAGATGGATAACGAGGAAAAGCGGTCACTATGTGGTACGCCTTGAGGCAATGAGGGCGTTGGACAGACACGTAGCAGCCGCATGCGTCAGCCGCTTAAAAAGGGCGTGGCTGACGGCACGGGGTATTTAACAGCAAAGCGCGGGGCTACTCAAATCAAGCGATGAGTGCAGTTTCCGGGAAGGGAGGGTGAACCTGGTTGCGGCCATTGCGTTTGGCTTGGTACATGGCGTCGTCGGCGCGGGTGATCAGTGCTTCGGGGTCATCGCCGGCTTGCGCCAGGGCCAGGCCGAAGGAGGCGGTGATGGTGTCTAGTACCTTGTCAGTGCTGCGCACTTTTACCCGCAAGGCCTTGATCTTCAGGCGCAGGCGCTCTGCGAAGGCGTGGGCGGTTTCCAGGTCATAGCAGTCGCGCATGATCACGCAGAACTCTTCGCCGCCGTAGCGGGCGGCCATGGCTCGTGGTGGCAGCAGGTCGCGCAGCAGCTGGCCGACGTGTTGCAGCACTCGATCACCAAGCGGGTGGCCGTACTGGTCGTTGAACTGCTTGAAGTGGTCGATATCCATCATCACCAACGCCAGGCCCTGGTGATCGGTTTTCAGGGCCTGTTCCAGCAGACGACTAAAGGCGTTGCGATTGAACACCTGGGTCAGGTTGTCGAGGGTGGCGGCCATGTGCGCGCGCTCAAGTTGGGCGCGCAGGTGCTGGATTTCAGTTTGGGCGTTGCGCAGGCGATAGAGAAATTGCTCCTGCTGCTCCTGCATCAGTTGCGTGCTTTGTTGCAGTTCGTTGAGCACGTTAGGCAGGTTTTCATCCAGCGGCTCACGCAGCGCATCAAGGCCGAAGCTGAGGCTGGCCTGATACGTCTGGCTGCCCGCTACGCTGCGGCTCACATCACCCTCGATATCGTCGACCAGTTCGATCACTTGCTGCTGCCCTATCCGTGCATCTTCCAGCTCTTCGCGAATGATGTGGTCGCGAAACAGCTTGAGGGCGGTTTCCGGCGGGAAGACGTCAAAGTCGCTGACAACCTTGTCCAGGCGGCGGTTCAGGTCGGGATTCTTGCCCTGGCTGTAGGTGTACCAGAGGGCGTAATGCACAGGGTTCGGCGGGATCTGGTGGCGCATCATGAGCGGCACAGCATGCTTGAGGAGGTCCGCAGCTTCGCGGGTTTCCTCAGGATACTGGGCTAAAAGAGAAGGTGCTTTGGGCTGTTGGCTCATGCTCGTCACTGAGGCGAAGGTCCGTAATGTGCAAGCATAGAACAGCTATTGGGCCGATGCCTAGTGAAAGACCTAGATCGCAAGCCGCTTCAGATCGCGGCGAACCGGCGTGCTAGGGGGCTGGCGGGCGCGCTTAATGACGCCCCAGCAGCTTGTTCAGCAGCCACGGATAGGTGCTTGGCAGCAGGCGCTGGATGAGGTCCAGCAAGCGCGCGTCGCCACCGATCAAGATGCGTGGTTGCTTGCGCAAAATGCCATCAACGATCACCTGCGCGGCTTGTTCGGCGCTGGTTCGGGCCAGTTTGTCGAAGTTGGCAGCGGCCCTGTTGGCGTCATGGCCGCCGTCTGGGCCCTGGTAGAAACGCCCGGCGCGGGCAATGTTGGTTTTGATTCCGCCAGGGTGTACGCAACTGACGGCTACCTCGCTGCAGGCCAACTCCTGGCGCAAGGCCTCGGTAAACCCGCGCACAGCAAACTTGCTGGCGTTGTAGGCGCTTTGCGTGGGGACGCCGATAAGGCCGAACAGGCTGGAAATATTGACGATATGGCCGTCGTTGTTTTTCAGCAGGTGCGGCAGGAATGCTTTGGTGCCATGGACCACGCCCCAGAAGTTGATGTTCATCTGCCATTCGAAATCGTCGTAGGCGAGTTCGGCAACAGTTTGCGACAGGGCCACGCCAGCATTATTAATGATCAGCTGGGCATTGCCGTGAATGGCCAGCACCTCATCGGCAAAGGCATACACTGCGGCGCGGTCAGCCACATTGAGCACGTGGGTGCTGATGTTGGTGCCATGGCTGCGCAATGCCTGGGCAGTGGCGGCAAGGTTATCGTGATGTATGTCGGCCAGGGCCAGATGGCAGCCGCGGCTGGCCAGTAGCTGGGCCAGCGCCTTGCCAATGCCGGAGCCGGCACCGGTGATAACCGCCACTTTGCCTGCCAGAGATTGCATCCGTGCTCCTTGGGCTGCGCCCAGTAGGTGTTCAGCTTGGGCCGCCGGGAGTGGCGGGCGCCTTTGAGCTTAGTGGTCGCGCTTGGGGGTGGCAACGGCTCAGCGTGGCGTGTGTCCTGTTTGTTGCTGCAATGCGCGGTTAAAAACCTCGACCCAGTGGCTGCTGAACTGGCGGCCGGCGAGGCCGTTGATCTCCAGAATGGCGCGCATCAGCGGGCGTTTACTCAATGTCTGGTGGGCGCGTTCGTGGGTGCGTGCATCGAAGGTGTCGACGATGCCAAGGATCAGTGCGCCGGGAGCGATTTCGACCTCCGTCAGGGCCTTGGGGTAGCCAGAACCGTCAGCGTGTTCCTGGTGCTGCAGGATGATTTCTGCGGCCGCCGTCCACTTGGGCATGCGCCGCAGCAGCTCAAAGCCTTGGCGCGGGTGGGCCTGCATCTGCCGTCGTTCGTCACGGCTGAGATTCTGCTCTTTATGGAGCAAATCCAGGGGCAGGAAAGCCATGCCCAGGTCGTGCAGGCACACGGCCGCGGCCAGTTGCGCCGGCTCGGTAAGCTTGCCGCCCAGCTCATTAATCGTCAGCGCCAGGCTCAATAGGCGCAGGCCGCGGCCTTCCCAGTAATGGGAACGGCGTTCACCGGCTTGCATCAGTTCGGCAAAAAACAGCAGGTCGGCGTCGGTGTCGATGCCATGTTGCGCCAGCAGGTGTTGAATCGCCGGGGCTTGTTGGGGCTTCGGTTGCTGCAGCTGGGTGCTGGGGTCAAGTTGTTGCAGCAGGGTGCGGCGCAGTTGGCTTTGTTGGGCGGGTGCGCCGCCCGCGAGGTTGTGCAGAGCCTCACTGAGCGCCAGCATTTGTGTTGGATTGATGCGCGCTGCGCCGCCGCCCAGGGCTTCGCGGATCAGTTCGCGCAGGTGATCGAGGTTCACCAGCAGGATGTCGCCGAGCAGGCTGTCGAAGTCGATCCGTCGCTCGCGCAGGGCGTCGAGCACGTCTTCCATGGCCTGCGGCAGTGGCATCAGGTGATTGAGGCCGACGTAACCCAGGTTGCCCTTGAGGGTGTGCACGAGCCGAAACAGTTCGCGCAAGCGCGGTTCATCGTCGGAGTAGTGTTCCAGCTCAATCAGCAGTTGCTCGCAGCGCGGAAACTGCTCGGCGGCATCCAGGCGGAAGTCTTCCAGCAGGTCGGTGGACAGGTCATCGGAACGGGGTATGGTCATGGCGACTCTCCGCAGGGCAGCAAGCTAGCCCATTTAGTATAGAAGCCACGGAGAATGTGACAGGTCGCGCGGCTGCACAGCCTCGCTTAACCATATATAATCCCGCCCTTTGCCGCTGGGCGCGGGCTTGCGGCGGGTTTTTTCCGATTGCCGAGATGAGCTAATGCCGATTTACGATTACCAATGCGCTTCCTGCGGTCACCAAATGGAAGCCATTCAGAAGTTCAGCGATGCGCCGCTGGTCGACTGTCCGACCTGTAAGGCGCCCGAGTTGAAAAAGCTGTTGTCCATGCCTGGTTTTCGCCTGAAAGGCAGCGGCTGGTATGAGACCGACTTTAAAACCGGCGCGAAAAAGAACCTGGCTGGCGGCGACAAGTCCGAATAACCAGCACCCCTGAACCATCGAATTACGAGAAGCCAAGATCATGATGCGCAGCCACTATTGCGGCCAGTTGAACGAGACCCTGGACGGCCAGGAAGTCACCCTTTGCGGTTGGGTGCACCGTCGTCGTGACCACGGCGGGGTGATTTTCCTCGATATCCGTGACCGTGAAGGCCTGGCTCAGGTGGTGTTTGACCCGGATCGCGCGGCCACCTTCGCCGTGGCCGACCGCGTGCGCAGCGAATATGTGGTGAAAATCACCGGCAAGGTGCGCTTGCGTCCGGCCGGTGCTGGCAACGCCAACATGGCCTCCGGCGCCATCGAAGTGCTGGGCTACGATCTGGAAGTGCTGAACGAAGCCGAAACCCCGCCGTTCCCGCTTAACGAATACACCGACGTCGGCGAAGAAACCCGCCTGCGTTATCGCTTTATCGACCTGCGCCGCCCGGAAATGGCCGCCAAGTTGAAGCTGCGCTCGAGCATCACCAGCAGCATTCGTCGCTACCTCGACGACAACGGCTTCCTCGACGTGGAAACGCCGATCCTCACCCGCGCCACTCCAGAAGGTGCGCGTGACTACCTGGTGCCGAGCCGTACCCACGCCGGTAGCTTCTTCGCCTTGCCGCAGTCGCCACAGCTGTTCAAGCAGCTGTTGATGGTGGCTGGCTTCGACCGCTACTACCAGATCGCCAAGTGCTTCCGTGACGAAGACCTGCGTGCCGACCGTCAGCCGGAATTCACCCAGATCGACATCGAAACCAGCTTCCTCGACGAAGCCGACATCATGGCTATCACCGAGAAGATGATTCGCCAGCTGTTCAAAGAAGTCCTGGACGTTGAATTTGGCGAATTGCCGCACATGACCCTGGCCGAAGCCATGCGTCGTTATGGTTCGGACAAGCCGGACCTGCGCAACCCGCTGGAGCTGGTGGACGTTGAAGATCAGCTCAAGGACGTCGACTTTAAAGTCTTCGCCGGCCCGGCTAACGACCCTAAATGCCGCGTCACCGCTTTGCGTGTACCGGGCGGGGCGAGCATGCCGCGTAAGCAGATCGATGATTACACGAAGTTCGTCGGTATCTACGGTGCCCGCGGCCTGGCTTACATCAAGGTCAACGAGCGCGCGGCTGGCGTTGAAGGTCTGCAGTCGCCGATCGTGAAAAACATCCCGCTGGACAACATCAATGTGATCCTTGATCGCGTCGGTGCGGTCGATGGCGACATCGTGTTCTTCGGTGCCGACAAGGCCAAGGTCGTTAGCGAGGCCCTGGGTGCGCTGCGGATCAAGCTCGGTCACGACCTCAATCTGCTGACCTGTGAATGGGCGCCGCTGTGGGTTGTCGACTTCCCGATGTTCGAGGAGAACGACGACGGCAGCCTGACCGCCATGCACCACCCGTTCACCGCGCCAAGCTGCAGCCCGGCCGAGCTGGAGGCCAATCCGGCCGCCGCGCTGTCGCGTGCCTACGACATGGTCTTGAACGGTACTGAGCTGGGTGGCGGTTCGATCCGTATCCACGACCGTGCCATGCAGCAGACGGTGTTCCGTGTGCTCGGCATCAGCGAAGACGAGCAGCAGGAGAAGTTCGGCTTCCTCCTCGATGCCCTGAAATTCGGCGCACCGCCCCACGGTGGTCTGGCCTTCGGTCTCGATCGTCTGGTGATGCTGATGACCGGTGCTCAGTCGATCCGTGAAGTGATCGCCTTCCCGAAAACCCAGAGTGCGGCCTGCGTGATGACTCAGGCGCCGGGTGAGGTAGATAACAAGGCACTGCGCGAGCTGCACATTCGCCTGCGCGAGCAGCCGAAAGCTGAGTAAAGCGACAACAGAAGCCTGGTTTTCCAGGCTTCTTCGTTATGGGGCGCTGAGACTTGAACGCTCACACCCCGCTGCATCGATATCGAATTCGCAATAAACGGAGTGAGTGTTATGGCTGGTCATTCCAAGTGGGCCAACATCAAGCACCGCAAAGGGCGTCAAGACGCCAAGCGCGGCAAGATCTTCACCAAGCTGATCCGTGAGCTGACAGTTGCCGCCAAGGGCGGTGCGCTGGCGGCGGACAATCCGCGTCTACGTCTGGCGGTGGACAAAGCCCTGACCGCCAACATGACCCGCGACACCATTGATCGCGCCATCGCCCGTGGCGCCGGTGCCGACGAAGCCGACAACATGGTCGAGCTCAGCTACGAAGGCTACGCACCCAATGGTGTGGCGGTGTTCGTAGAAGCCATGACCGACAACCGCAATCGCACGGCGGCCGCCGTACGCCATGCCTTCACCAAGTGTGGCGGCAACCTCGGTACTGATGGCTCGGTGGCCTACATGTTCGACCGCAAGGGGCAGCTCAGCTTTGCACCGGGCGTCAACGAAGAGGCATTGATGGAGGCTGCGCTGGAAGCGGGTGCCGATGACGTGGAAATGGGCGAGGACGGCTCGGCCTTGGTTTCGACCAGCTTTGCCGACTTCCATGGCGTCAACGAGGCACTCAGCGCTGCAGGATTCAAAGCGGATGAGGCGGAAATCGCCATGATTCCATCTATCAGTGCTCCGATTACCGAGCTGGACGTGGCGCAGAAGGTCCTCAAGCTGATCGACATGCTCGAAGACCTCGACGATGTGCAGGACGTCTACCACAACGCCGAGATCGCCGACGAGCTGCTGGAGCAGCTGGACTGATCGTGCGGGGGTGAACACAACCGGAAGCTGCTGCAGGCGCTTCCGGTTTTTTTATGGTGACGGGTGACGCCGCCGGCGCGACTCCCTATACTCGCGGCTGGATAAATAAACAGTGTTGCTGACAGTGTGCGGCGCTACAGGCGGAAGACAGCATGACCCTGATTTTGGGTATCGACCCTGGTTCGCGCATCACCGGCTACGGCGTGGTCCGTGATCTTGGCCGCGGTTGCGAGTATGTCGCTTCGGGCTGTATTCGTACTGGTAGCGGACCGCTGCCGGAGCGCCTGCAAATTGTCTTTCGCGGTGTGCGGGAAGTGATCCAGAGCTACGAACCGGTGACCATGGGCATCGAGCAGGTGTTTATGGCGAAGAATGCCGACTCCGCGCTCAAGCTGGGTCAGGCCCGTGGCGCGGCGATTGTTGCCGCTGCCGAAGCCGGGCTGGAAATCGCCGAGTACACCGCCACCCAGGTCAAGCAGGCGATTGCCGGCAGCGGCGGGGCGGCCAAAGAGCAGGTGCAGTTAATGGTCATGCACCTGCTGAAGCTCACTCAGAAGCCGCAGATCGATGCCTCCGACGCCCTCGCCATCGCGCTCTGTCATGCCCATACCCGGCAAACCCTGAGCGTGCATGGGCTGGTGGGTGCGCGCAGTCGCGGCGGCCGTTTGCGCCTGTAATTCAACTTGAGGAAGGTTTTGTGATCGGACGCTTGCGTGGCACCCTGGCGGAGAAACAACCGCCGCACCTGGTTATCGACGTCAACGGTGTCGGCTACGAGCTGGAAGTGCCGATGACGACCCTGTATCGCTTGCCTGCGGTGGGCGAGCCGTTGACCCTGCACACCCATCTGGTGGTCCGTGAAGACGCCCAGTTGCTGTATGGCTTTTATGAAAAGCGCGACCGCGAGCTGTTTCGTGAATTGATCCGTCTCAACGGGGTTGGGCCCAAGCTGGCGCTGGCGCTGATGTCCGGGTTGGAGGTTGATGAGCTGGTGCGCTGCGTGCAGGCTCAGGACACTTCGGCGCTGATGAAAGTGCCGGGTGTTGGCAAGAAAACCGCCGAGCGTCTGCTGGTGGAATTGAAGGATCGTTTCAAAGCCTGGGAAACCCTGCCGGGCATGTCGACCCTGGTGATTGAACCAAGCGCGGGCCCGGCAGTCTCAAGCGCGGAGAATGATGCTGTCAGTGCACTGATTTCCCTCGGCTACAAGCCGCAGGAAGCCAGTCGTGCGGTGGCTGGTATTAAGGAAGATGGCTTGTCCAGTGAAGACCTGATTCGTCGTGCATTGAAGGGAATGGGCTGAACGCATGGGCAACTGCCGCCGGATAATTCGCCATGATTGAAGCTGATCGCCTGATTACCGCCAATCCGCGTGAGCGTGATGAGCAGATCGACCGCGCCATTCGGCCGCTGAGCCTGGCCGACTATATTGGCCAGCCCAGTGTGCGTGAGCAGATGGAGCTGTTTATCCAGGCCGCACGCGGTCGTCAGGAAGCCCTTGATCACACTCTGATTTTTGGCCCTCCAGGGCTCGGCAAAACCACCCTGGCCAATATCATTGCCCAGGAAATGGGCGTGTCGATCAAGAGCACCTCGGGGCCGGTCTTAGAGCGTCCTGGCGATCTGGCGGCGATGCTGACCAATCTGGAAGCCGGTGATGTGCTGTTTATCGATGAGATCCATCGGCTGTCGCCGATTGTCGAGGAAATCCTTTATCCAGCCATGGAGGACTTCCAGCTCGACATCATGATCGGCGAAGGCCCGGCCGCACGCTCGATCAAGCTGGATCTGCCGCCGTTTACCCTGGTTGGTGCCACCACGCGCGCCGGCATGCTGACCAACCCGTTGCGCGATCGTTTTGGCATCGTCCAGCGTTTGGAGTTTTATAACGTCGACGACCTGGCGACCATCGTTGGTCGCTCTGCCGGCATTCTCGGCCTGCCGATTGAGGCGCTGGGCGCGTTCGAGATTGCCCGTCGCGCTCGCGGTACGCCGCGCATTGCCAATCGTCTGTTGCGCCGGGTGCGTGACTTTGCCGAAGTGCGCGCCCAGGGCGAGATCAGTCAGGTGATTGCCGACCGCGCATTGAACCTGCTGGATGTCGATGAGCACGGCTTCGATCATCAGGATCGGCGCCTGTTGCTGACCATGATCGAGAAATTCGATGGCGGGCCGGTGGGGATCGACAGCTTGGCGGCGGCGATCAGTGAGGAGCGACACACCATTGAGGACGTTTTGGAGCCCTATTTGATCCAGCAGGGGTATATCATGCGAACCCCTCGTGGTCGGGTGGTGACGCGCCATGCCTATCTGCATTTTGGTCTGAACGTGCCCAAACGCATGAATGACCCGCTGCTAAGCGAATTATCCAGCGATGACGACCAATGACCGTCAATCAATTAGCGGAACCGATTGGCAAGCCGTGGAGTAAGCACTAGAGTATGCGCGCGCAAAATGAGGCTCAGCCGTTCGCCCATCGCTGTCGTGTGTATTACGAAGACACCGATGCCGGCGGTATCGTTTATTACGTCAATTACCTCAAGTTTATGGAGCGGGCTCGCACCGAGCGCCTGCGGACGTTGGGCTTTGCCCAGTCGCAGATGGCCGGTGAGGGCCTGTTGTTCGTTGTGCATTCCGCCGAGGCGCGTTACCACGCCCCGGCACGGCTGGACGACGAGTTGCTGATCAGTGCCGATGTAAGTGAATTAAACCGTGCCAGCCTGCGTTTTCATCAGCAGGTCAGGCGGGCAACGGACAATGCGCTGCTCTGTGAAGGGCGGTTCCTGGTGGCCTGTGTGGGCGCCGATAGTTTGAAACCCCGGGCGATTCCGGTGGCCTTGCGTACGGCGTTTGCCGGCCTCTGTCACCCCGATCAGCCCCGTGCAGGAGAGTAAGCGTGGAAGCCAACGCCGTTGACCACATGTCGATGTGGAGTCTGATCAGCAACGCCAGTGTGGTGGTGCAGCTGGTGATGTTGATTTTGGTGGCCGCCTCGGTCACTTCCTGGGTGATGATCTTCCAGCGCAGCACCATGCTGCGTGCCGCCAAGCGGGCGCTGGATAACTTTGACGAGCGCTTCTGGTCGGGCATCGACCTGTCCAAGCTGTACCGTCAGGCCGGCAGCAACCCGGACCCGGATTCCGGCGTTGAGCAGATCTTCCGTGCTGGCTTCAAGGAATTCTCCCGTCTGCGTCAGCAGCCCGGTGTCGATCCAGGCGCGGTGATGGACGGTGTGGCCCGTGCCATGCGCGTGGCGATCTCCCGCGAAGAAGAGAAACTTGAGCAAAGCCTGCCGTTTCTCGCCACTGTCGGTTCCACCAGTCCGTATATCGGTCTGTTCGGCACCGTGTGGGGCATCATGAACTCCTTCCGCGGTCTGGCTCAGGTGCAGCAAGCCACCCTGGCCACGGTAGCGCCGGGTATTGCCGAAGCCCTGATTGCCACGGCAATCGGCCTGTTTGCGGCCATCCCTGCCGTAATCGCCTACAACCGCTTTGCCGCCCGCGGCGAAATGATGATCGGCCGCTACTACACCTTTGCCGACGAGTTCCAAGCCATTCTGCACCGCAAGGTTCACACCAGCGATGAGTGAAGTCTCGGTTCTCTGCGGGGGTAAGTTTTAAGCCATGGCCAGAATTCGTCAGAAACGCAAACCCCACGCCGAAATGAACGTGGTGCCTTACATCGACGTGATGTTGGTGTTGCTGGTGATCTTCATGGTCACCGCGCCCATGCTCAATCAGGGTGTGAAGGTCGATCTGCCCAAGGTCTCCAGCGAGGCCTTGCCGCAGGACAACAACTCCCAGGTGCTGACCATTTCCATCAAGGCCGACAAGACCTACTACTGGAACATGGGCACTGAGGTGGATGTTGATACCGCCCAGGATCAGGCCATGACGCTTGAGCAAATGACCAAGGCAGTGACCGCGATCATCAATCAGAGCCGCAGCCAGGGTAAGCCGGTGCAGGTGTTCGTGCGCGCCGACAAGTCGGTGGATTACGGCACCGTGATGGGCGCCATGGGCGGTCTACAGCAGGCTGACGTGGGTAACGTCGGGCTGATCACTGAGGCGCCTTGATGCACGGGCAGGCTGAACGCTCCTCCTCGGAAAGTTACTTCTGGCCAGTCATCTGGGCAGTGACTTTTCACGTCCTGATGTTTGCCATGCTGTTTGTCAGCTTTGCCATGACCCCTGAGCTGCCGCCGTCGCGGCCGATCGTGCAGGCAACCCTGTACCAGCTCAAGTCGCAAAGCCAGGCCACGGTCCAGACCAACCAGAAAATTGCCGGTGAGGCGAAAAAGACCAAAGCGCCCACTCACGAAACCGAGCAGTTGGAACAAAAAAAGAACGAGCAGGAAAAGCTCGAAGTCGCTAAGGCGGCCGAGCAGAAGAAAGCCAACGAAGTTAAAAAGGCCGCCGAAGCGAAGAAGGCCGATGAAGCCAAGAAGTCGGCTGAGCAGAAAAAGCTCGCCGATGTGGCACTGAAGAAAAAAGCCGAAGAAGAAAAGAAAAAGGCTGCGGCTGAAGAACAGAAGAAAAAGAAAGCTGCCGAAGACGCCAAAAAGAAAAAAGCCGCGGAAGAGGCCAAAAAGAAAGCCACCGCCGACGCCAAGAAAAAAGCCACGGCCGAAGCGGCTAAGCGCAAGGCAGCAGAGGACAAAAAGGCCCAGGCCTTGGCCGAGTTGCTGTCTGACACGACCGATTACCAGCAGGCAGTGGCCGACACACAAGGTGACCAAGTGGCCGGCAGCCTGGATGATTTGATTGTTAAACTGGTCAGCGACAACTGGACCCGACCGCCTTCTGCCCGTAACGGTATGAGCGTAGAGGTACTGATTGAGATGCTGCCAGATGGCACCATTACCAACGCCAGCGTGGCCCGATCCAGTGGCGACTCGGCGTTTGACGGTTCGGCGGTTTCGGCGGTGCGCAAAGTAGGGCGCATCCCGGAAATGCAGCAATTGGACCGCGCCACTTTTGATCAGCTGTATCGCCAACGGCGTGCGGTCTTTAAACCGGAGGATTTAAGCCTGTGAATACCCTGATTCGTATTGCCTTGCTGGGCTTGGCCTTGCTGGCTGGCACCGTGCAGGCGGCAGATCCGCTGGTGATCTCGGGCGGTAACGACCGCGCGATCCCGATTGCCGTAGTGCCGTTTGGCTGGCAGGGCGGCACTGTGCTGCCGCAGAACATGGCGGAAATCATCGGCAATGACATGCGCAACTCCGGCATCTTCGAACCGATTCCGGCGCAAAACATGATCAGCCTGCCGACCCAGGCCTCGGAAGTGATCTTCCGTGACTGGAAGGCCCTTGGCGCACAGTTCGTCATGGTCGGCAGTATTGTGCCGGCCGGCGGTCGTTTGCAGGTGCAGTTTGCCCTGTTCAACGTGGCCACCGAGCAGCAGGTGATGGCGGGTAATGTCAGCGGTGGCGTGGATCAGCTGCGTGACATGGCGCACTACATTGCCGACCAGGGCTTTGAAAAGCTCACCGGCATCCAGGGCGCTTTTTCCACCCGTTTGCTGTTTGTCACTGCTGAACGCTTCTCCGTGGACAGCACCCGTTACACCCTGCAGCGCGCTGACTATGACGGCGCGCGCGGCGTAACCCTGCTGCAATCGCGTGAGCCGATTCTGTCGCCCACCTTTGCTCCAGATGGCAAGCGCATCGCTTATGTGTCGTTCGAGCAGAAGCGTCCGCGCATCTTTGTTCAGTACGTAGACACCGGTCGCCGCGAGCAATTGACCAATTTTGAAGGTTTGAACGGTGCACCCGCCTGGTCGCCGGAAGGCAATCGTCTGGCGTTCGTGCTGTCCAAGGATGGCAACCCGGAAATCTACGTGATGGATCTGGGTTCGCGCCAAATGCGCCGGGTCACCAATCATTTTGGCATCGACACCGAACCGTTCTGGGGCAAGGATGGGCAGACCATCTACTTCACCTCCGACCGCGCCGGCAAGCCACAGATCTACAAAACCAACATCAGCAGCGGTTCGGTTGAGCGCGTGACCTTTATCGGTAACTACAACGCCAACCCGAAACTGTCCGCGGATGAGAAAACCCTGGTGATGGTCCATCGTCAGGACGGCTACTCGGTATTCCGCGTAGCGGCCCAGGATCTGACCCGTGGCACAGTAAAAATCCTCACCCAGAGCAATCTGGACGAGTCGGCGACTATTGCCCCCAATGGCACCATGGTAACCTACGCGACTAGCTCTGAAGGCCGTGGTGTGCTGATGCTGGCCTCGATTAACGGGCGGGTGAAAATACCGCTGCCAATCGCCGCACAAGGCGAGATTCGTGCGCCGTCCTGGTCTCCCTTTCTGAAGTGAAAAACCTGGCCATTTGGCCTAATAAACTACAACTCATTAGGAGTTAAACGATGGAAATGCTGAAATTTGGCAAACTGACTGCTCTGGCTTTGACTCTGGCCATCGCTGCTGGTTGCTCCTCTAAAGGCGGCGACAACGCTGGCGAAGGCGCTATCGATCCTAACGCTGGCTACAACGCCAACGGCAATGGTTCGGGCCTGGACAGCAGCATGGCTGACGAAGCCGCTCTGCGCGCTATCACCACTTTCTACTTCGCCTACGACAGCTCTGATCTGCTGCCGGAAGCCATGCGCGCCCTCGACGTGCACGCTAAAGACCTGAAAGCCGACGGTTCGCGCGTAGTTCTGCAAGGTCACACCGACCAGCGCGGCACCCGTGAGTACAACATGGCTCTGGGCGAGCGTCGCGGCATGGCCGTTCAGCGCTACCTGGTTCTGCAAGGCGTTTCGCCAGCTCAGCTGGAAGTGGTTTCCTACGGTAAAGAGCGTCTGGCCGCTACTGGCACTGACGAAGACAGCATGGCGCAAAACCGCCGTGTAAACCTGGTTAAGTAATTAGCCATGGGTAAGTGTCAGCGTGTTCTAGCCTTGATGGTTCTCGGTCTGCCGCTTGCGGCGCTGGCCGAGGTTCCGGTAGTGGACAGCAATGCCGCCTATGGCAGCAGTGGTTATCCACCCGCTGGCTATGGCACGTCTGGCGCCTATGCGGGAGGCGGGGCAACGGCCCCTGCCTCTGCGCAGAGTCAGCTGTTTATGCAGCTGCAGCAAATGCAGGAAGAGCTCAGTCAACTGCGCGGTATGGTTGAAGAGCAGCAGAACGAGATTCAACGTTTGAAGCAGGAAGGCCTCGAACGTTACCAGTCTCTCGATCAGCGTTTGTCAGGCGGTGCCCCCGGTGCCCCGGCAACTCAGAATTCCCCTGCTGCTGGCGCGATCAACGCCAGCGGCGCCCCTGCTGCACCGTCGGCCGCGGCCGCTGTGAGCAATCAGCCGGGTGATCCGGCGAAAGAAAAACTCTACTACGATGCCTCCTTTGAGCTGATCAAGGCCAAGGACTTCGACAAGGCCAGCCAGGCGTTTGAAGCCTTTCTGCGCAAATACCCGAACAGTCAGTACGCCGGCAATGCCCAGTACTGGTTGGGTGAAGTGAACTTGACTCAGGGCCGTCTGCAGGCTGCCGGTCAGGCATTTGCCAAGGTCAGTCAGAACTATCCAAGCCATACCAAGGTGCCGGATTCGTTGTACAAGCTCGCCGATGTCGAGCAGCGCCTGGGTAACAACGACAAGGCCAAGGGCATTCTGCAGCAAGTGATTGCGCAGTTCCCCAGCAGCTCTGCGGCGCAATTGGCACAGCGCGACCTGAAGCGACTCTAGTCAATCAGGCGGCAGCCACTGGCCGTTCGATCAAGATAACCCGCGCCTGGCGCGGGTTTTTTATGCCTCCTCCTCCCTTGCGCCCACCTTGCGGGCCGTCGGGTGCGCAACGTTAGAAATGTCTCTCGGAATTTTTTCGGTTAGACTCTGCGCCCCCTAATTTGTCCTCTACGAGGCGCAACGGAGGCGGATGGCCTGTGTCGCTGTCACGCCCGTGGCCCATATGCAAGAAACCCTACGCATCACCGAAGTGTTCTATTCCCTGCAGGGCGAAACCCGCACCGCCGGTTTGCCGACTGTGTTCGTTCGCCTGACAGGTTGCCCGCTGCGTTGCCAGTACTGCGATACCGCTTACGCCTTCAGTGGTGGTGAGTTGCAGTCGCTGGACAGCATCCTGGCCCAAGTGGCCAGCTACAAGCCGCGCTATGTCTGTGTCACCGGTGGCGAGCCGTTGGCCCAGCCCAATGCCATCAGCCTGCTCAAGCAGCTGTGTGACGCCGGCTATGAGGTGTCCCTGGAAACCAGCGGTGCTTTGGATATTTCTGCCGTCGACACCCGCGTCAGTCGCGTGGTGGATCTGAAAACCCCAGGCTCGGCCGAAGTCGGGCGTAATCGCTACGAGAACATCCAGCACCTTACGGTTAACGATCAGGTCAAGTTCGTCATCTGTTCGCGTGAGGACTATGACTGGGCGGTTTCCAAGCTGATCGAGTATCGCCTGGAGCAGCGCGCCGGTGAGGTGTTGATGTCGCCCAGCCATCATGAGCTGGATGCCCGCTCGTTGGCCGAGTGGATCATCGCCGACAATCTGCCGGTACGCCTGCAGATGCAGCTGCATAAAATCCTCTGGAACGACGCGCCGGGACATTGAAATGACGACGAAGAAAGCCCTGATTCTGCTCTCCGGCGGCCTCGACTCCGCCACCGTGCTGGCCATGGCCAAGGCCGACGGCTATGCGTGCTACAGCATGAGTTTCGATTACGGCCAGCGCCATCGCTCCGAGCTGCAGGCCGCCGAGCGTGTCGCACGGCAGATGGGCGTAGTTGAGCACAAGGTGATTGGTCTGAACCTCAATGGTATTGGCGGTTCGGCCCTCACTGACACCTCCATTGCTGTGCCGGAAACCCTGGAGGCAGGCATTCCAGTGACTTACGTGCCGGCGCGCAATACGGTGTTTCTGGCCTTGGCTTTGGGCTGGGCAGAAGTACTCGATGCTCGCGATATCTTTATCGGCGTGAATGCCGTGGATTACTCCGGCTACCCCGATTGCCGTCCAGAGTTTATTGCCGCGTTTGAAACCATGGCCAACTTGGCCACCAAGGCTGGTGTCGAGGGGCAGGGCTTTCGCATCCAGGCGCCATTGCAGATGATGAGCAAGGGCGAGATCGTTCAGGCGGGTCTGCGCCATGGCGTGGATTACGCTTTGACGGTGTCCTGCTACCAGGCTGACGATGACGGTCGAGCGTGCGGCAAGTGCGACAGCTGCCGCCTGCGCGCGGCCGGTTTTGCCGAGGCGGCGGTCGCCGATCCAACCCGGTACCGCTAAAAAGCCTGCGTGGTGTTGATTTTATGAATTAAATCAGTATCATGCACAGCTGTCGGGTCGTTAGCTCAGTTGGTAGAGCAGTTGGCTTTTAACCAATTGGTCGTAGGTTCGAATCCCACACGACCCACCATATTTCCTTCTCTGGAAGGTGGCGAAAAGCCAGGATGTCCTTGTTAAGGTCTCCTGGCTTTTTTGTGTGCGTGAGTTTTATTCGGCAGCGTCGGTCATCGTCATGCCGGTTAACGGATTGAGCGTGGTCAGTCGTCCGGTCGAGGCTGGTTTGCAAAGCCTTTTACGCTCAACTTAATATGCCGGCCTTTATGGCCGCCCGCGTTGAATGGCGCACGGTCAGATTTTTACAGGGGCAGAGCACATGTCGCAGATTTCCGAACGCCTGTTGGTGCAAGCCCACCTGGATGCCAAGCAGCCCATGCCGTTGACGGCTGAGCAGGAAGCGGCCTTGCGTGGCGAGATCGCCGCCGAGCTGAAGAAACAGAACGCTGTGCTGGTGGCGCACTATTACTGCGATCCGGTGATCCAGGCGCTCGCCGAAGAAACCGGCGGTTGCGTCTCCGACTCCCTGGAAATGGCCCGTTTTGGCAGCCAGAGCTCGGCACAGACGGTGCTGGTGGCGGGCGTCAAGTTTATGGGCGAGACGGCGAAGATTCTCAACCCGGAAAAACGCATCCTGATGCCGACCCTTGAGGCGACCTGCTCGCTGGACCTTGGCTGCCCGGTGGATGAGTTTGCGGCGTTCTGCGATCAGCACCCCGAGCGCACCGTGGTCGTGTATGCCAACACCTCAGCGGCGGTCAAAGCCCGTGCCGACTGGGTGGTGACCTCCAGTTGCGCCCTGGAAATTGTCGAAAGCCTGATGGATAACGGCGAGAAAATTATTTGGGCCCCGGACAAGCACTTGGGGCGCTATATCCAGAAGCAAACCGGCGCGGACATGCTGCTGTGGGACGGTGCCTGCATCGTCCACGAAGAGTTCAAGGCCAAGCAGTTGCACGACATGAAAGCGCTGTACCCCGAGGCAGCCATCCTGGTGCACCCGGAGTCGCCGGAAGCGGTAATTGATCTGGCCGATGCGGTGGGCTCCACCAGTCAGCTGATCAAGGCGGCGCAAACCTTGCCGAACTCGACCTTTATCGTTGCTACCGATCGCGGCATTTTCTACAAGATGCAGCAGTTGTGCCCGGACAAGACCTTTATCGAGGCTCCGACCGCTGGTAACGGCGCGGCCTGCCGCAGTTGTGCCCATTGCCCGTGGATGGCGATGAATACCCTGGAGCGCACCTTGCAGTGCTTGCGCGAGGGCTCTAACGAGATATTCGTCGATGCTGCCCTAGTGCCGCGAGCGGTCAAGCCGCTCAAGCGCATGCTCGACTTCACCCAGGCCGCGCGCTTGCAGCAGGCCGGCAACGCCTGACGCTTTTCATGACACAAAAAAACCGGCCTAGGCCGGTTTTTTTGTGTGCGGCGCCTTAGCGCAGCATCTGCTTGATCAT
>OFRI01000061.1_pt1 | contig 25190 bp, 24 predicted proteins | sample 1543031 | NCBI WGS metagenome assembly OFRI01 (sample SAMN07774226, study PRJEB24372) | wastewater metagenome
TGGCCGAGCGCCTGTTGGTACGGGAAGACCCAGAGGCCAGCGCCGCACTTACCCAGCAGTTGCGCCTTGAAGGCGTGGATCTGCGCCTGCAGCACCAGGCCCTGCGGGTTGTCGTGCAGGACGGCGAGAAACAACTGATCTGCCTCGACCGGGTCACGCAACAGGAAGTGGCCATCACCTTCGATCAACTGCTGCTCGCCCTTGGCCGGGTGGCCAACACTCAGGGTCTGGGCCTGGAAACCCTCGACCTCAAGTTGCGCGCTAACGGCACTCTGGAAACCGATGAATACCTGGCCACGCGCTTTCCCAATATCTACGCCTGTGGCGACGTGACCGGGCCTTATCAGTTCACCCATGTAGCCGCGCACCAGGCCTGGTATGCGGCGGTGAATGCGCTGTTTGGCGGTTTTAAGCGCTTCAAAGTGGATTACCGGGTAATCCCCTGGGCCACCTTCACCGACCCGGAGATCGCCCGTGTCGGCCTCAACGAGCAGGACGCCAAGGCCCAAGGCATCGCCTATGAGGTGACCCACTTCGCCATCGACGACCTCGACCGGGCGATTGCCGACGAGGCCGCCCATGGCTATATCAAGGTGCTCACGGTGCCCGGCAAGGACCGCATCCTCGGCGCCACCATCGTCGGCGAACATGCCGCCGAACTGCTCACCGAATATGTGCTGGCGATGAAGCATGGCCTGGGCATGAACAAGATTCTCGGCACCATCCACACCTACCCGACCCTCAGCGAAACCAACAAGTACGCGGCCGGTGAGTGGAAGCGCGCCCACGCCCCACAGGGCCTGTTGCGTCTAGTACAGCGCCTGCACGCCTGGCGTTTGCGATGAACCAGGGCTTCGACCTGTTGCTGGCCGGCGCCGGTCACGCCCATCTCGGTGTGCTGCGCCGCTGGGCCGAGCCGTCGGCCCGGCACAACCGCCCGACGGGTCGCATCGGCCTGCTCAGCGCCGATGGCCATGCCTGGTATTCGGGCATGCTGCCGGGCTTGCTCAGTGGCCGTTATCAGTTGGCCGAGTGCCGTATCGAGCTGGATGCCCTGTGCCGCGCTGCCGGCGTTGAACTGCTGATCGGCCAAGCCACGGGACTGGACAGCGCCAGCCAACAGCTGCAACTGAGCGACGGCCGCGCGCTGGACTACAACTATCTGTCCCTCAACCTCGGCTCCCTGCCTGCCCTGCCCGCACAATCCGGCAGCGGCCTGGAGCTACTGGCGGTAAAACCTTTCAGTGCCTTTATCCAGGGCTGGCAGCGCTGGCAAAGCACGCCACAACCACTGGCAATCCTCGGTGGCGGTGCCGCCGGCGTGGAGTTGGCCCTGGCTATAGCGGCCAAGGTGCAGACAGTGACCCTGCTGACCGGCAGCACCCTGCTCAGCGGACATCCGCCGGCGCTGCGCCAGCGAGCCCTCAAGCACCTGGCCCGGAGAGGCGTGCGCGTACAGGAACACTGCCCGGTCGAGGCCATTGTTTATGAGCAGTTGCTCAGCCATGGTCGTTCGGTCTGGCAGGGCCATCGACTAATGGTTGCCAGCGGCGCCAGCGCCCTGCCCTGGCTGGCCGACAGCGGCCTGGCCTGTGATGCGCAGGGTTTTGTGCAGATCAATGCGCAGCTGCAGAGCACCTCCCACAACAATGTTTTCGCGGTCGGGGACTGCGCCAGCCTGGCCCACTGCCCGCACAACGGCGTGTATGCCGTGCGCCAGGGGCCGGTGTTGGCGCAGAACCTGGCGGCCTTGCTGTGCGGCCGGCCGCTGCAAACCTTTAACCCGCAACGCCGCGCCCTGGCCCTGCTTGCAACGGGCGACGGTGGTGCGCTGGCCAGCTGGGCCGGACTGACGGGCGAAGGCACACTGTTCGGCCATTGGAAAGACCATCTCGATCGCGGCTTTATGCAGCGCCACCGTATTCCTTAACTTATTTTCAGCTCATCAACCACGAGGCCCGTCATGCTCGAATCCGTGCAGAACTACTACGGCAAGGTCCTGCAACACAGCAACGACCTGAAAACCAGCGCCTGCTGCGATGTCTCCAGCATGCCCGACTGGCTTAAACCGCTGCTGGCCAAACTGCACCCGCAAGTCACCGAACGCTACTACGGCTGCGGCCTGGTCGCCCCGGCCGTGCTGGAAGGCGCACGGGTGCTGGACCTCGGCAGTGGCTCAGGGCGTGACTGCTACCTGCTGGCGCAATTGGTGGGCCGCCAAGGCCAGGTGGTTGGCGTGGACATGACCGTCGAGCAACTGGCGGTGGCCAACGCCCATCTGCAGTACCACGCCGAGCAGTTCGGCTTTGCCAATGTCGAGTTTCGCCAGGGCTATATCGAGAACCTCGATGCCCTGGGCTTGAGCGATGCCAGCTTCGACGTGATCGTCTCCAACTGCGTGATCAACCTCTCGCCGGACAAAGACAGCGTGCTGCGTGAAGCCTATCGCCTGCTGAAAAAAGGCGGCGAGCTGTACTTCTCCGACATTTATGCCGACCGCCGCCTGCCGGCCGCGCTGCGTGAAGACGAGTTGCTCTACGGCGAATGCCTGGGCGGCGCGCTGTACTGGAACGACTTCCACAACCTGGCCAAGCGCCACGGCTTTGCCGACCCGCGCTTGGTGGAAGACCGACCGATCGCCATCACTGACCCCAAACTGGCCGCCAAACTGGGTAATACCCGCTTCTATTCCGCCACTTACCGGCTGTTCAAACTGGATGATCTGGAGCCGGCCTGCGAAGACCACGGTCAGGCGGTGATCTATCACGGCGGCATCGCCGATGCGCCCCACAGCTTCATCCTCGACAAGCACCATCACATCGAAACCGGCAAGGTCTTCCCGGTGTGCGGCAACACCTACCGCATGCTGCATGACAGCCGCTTCGCGCCGTACTTCAGCTTTATTGGCGATTTCAGCCAGCACTTCGGCATCTTCCAGGGCTGCGGCTCGGTGCTGCCTTACGACAATGACAACAGCACCGCCAACCCAGGCGCCTGCTGCTGAATCGGGAGACCGCACGATGAAGGTTCTGTTTCTGTGCACCGCCAACAGCTGCCGTAGCATCCTCAGCGAGGCGGCCTTCAACCATCTGGCGCCAGCCGGCATGCGCGCCTACAGCGCCGGAAGCGCACCCAGCGGCGTGGTCCACCCGCTGAGCCTACATACGCTTAACCACGCTGGCATCGACACCACTGGCCTAGCCAGTAAAGGCAACGAGGCGCACCTAGCGCTGGCGCCGGACTACGTCATCAGTGTTTGCGGGCGCGCCGCGCAACAGCCCTGCCCGGCCTACTTCGGCAGCAGTACGCGCTTGCATTGGGGGCTGGATGATCCGGCCGAGGTACACGGCAGCAGCCGTGAAGTAGAGGCCGCCTTCGCCGCCACCCTGGCGCAGATCGAGCGGCGCCTGCAGGTGTTTTTCGCCTTGCCCTTCGGCCAACAAAGCCCGGCACAACTGCTGCCGCAACTGCTCGCCATCGGTGAGTTGCCGTGATGACAACAAGGGGCCTTTAACTGGTCGGCAAATCGATTAAAAACAACCCGCCCTAGGCTTGTGGCGCTGCCACAGCATGCTGTTATGATCGGGCCCGCGGTCTACCCCTGATAATAAAAATCACTAGTGGAGTGTCGATTTGCCTTTCCTTGGTGCCCAGCGCTGGCTCCGTCAACGCGCCCCCAGCGTACTCGCCCTGCTAATTGTGGCATTGATGAGTGCCAGCCTGGCGTGGCAAAGCGTCGCCTGGCAGCGCTTGCTCCGCGCCCCGGCGGCGACCAATAACAGCGCTACTGACAGTCAGGCTCGCACGCCAGATATGCAGGCCCTGCTGCCGTTGTTCGGCAGCGCCCCAGTGGCCGATAGCGGCGTAGCCCCCAACACCAACCTGCGCCTGACCCTGCTCGGCAGCTTTGTCGATACCGCGGGTAAGGGCTCCAGCGCCATCATCCAGCTCGAAGGCAGCCCGGCCAAACGTTATGCAGTGGGTCAGGAACTCAGTAGTGGCGTGCTGCTGCATGCCGTGTACCGCGACCGAGTAGAGCTCAAACGCAACGGCCGCTTGGAAACCCTGGCCTTTAGCACGCGCAAGGCCGCCCCGGCCTCAGGGCTCGTCAGCCCTGCGCCAGACAGCGACAATCTCGCCCAATTACAAGCCCTGAGTGAGGAAGACACCCTGCAGTTGCAGCAACGCATGCAGGCCTTGCGCGACCAACTTCAGGCTACCGACGATGCACCAGCGCCGCTGGAAACCACCGAACCTACCGAACCGTCTACGGAAGCATATTAAGTTTATGTCTAGGATTCTGCCGCGCCTGAGTTGCGCACTGTTCGCTGCTGGTTTGTTGGTTACTCCCGTGCCGCTGCTGGCCGCTATTACTGCCGTAGCAGCCGATAGCAGCCAGCAGGAGGAACGCTGGACCATCAACCTGAAAAACGCCGACATCCGCGAGTTTATCGACCAGGTTGCCGACATCACCGGCGAGACCTTTATTGTCGACCCGCGGGTCAAGGGTCAGGTCAGCGTGCTGTCCAAAACCCCGTTGACTCTCAGCGAGGTCTATCAGCTGTTTCTCTCGGTGATGTCGACCCACGGTTTCAGTGTGGTGACCCAAGGCGACCAGGCCCGTGTCATCCCCAACGCTGAAGCCAAGGCCGAAGCCAATGGCGCCGCCAACACACCGGGCAAGCTGGAAACCCGCCTGATCCAAGTGCAGCAGGGCTCCGTAGCAGAGCTGATCCCGCTGATTCGGCCGCTGGTGCCGCAATATGGTCACCTGGCCGCCGTGACCTCGGCCAACGCCCTGATCATCAGTGACCGCAGCGCCAATATCGCCCGTATCGAAGACCTGATTCGCCAACTGGACCAGAAAGGCACCAACGACTACAGCGTGGTCAACCTGCAACACGCCTGGGTGATGGACGCCGCCGAACTGCTCAATAACGCCATGCTGCGTGGCCAGGCCAAGGGCAGCAGCGGCACTCAGGTGATTGCCGATGCACGCACCAATCGCCTGATCATCCTCGGCCCACCGGCTGCGCGGGCCAAGCTGGTGGGCATGGCCCAGTTGATGGACACCCCCACCACCCGCTCGGCCAATACCCGGGTGATCCGCTTGCGTCATAACGATGCCAAAGCACTGGCGGAAACCCTCGGGCAACTCTCTGAAGGGCTGAAAGCGCCGGCTGGCGGCGAGTCCAGCGGCCAGCAGAAAAACATCATGATCCGTGCCGACGAAAGCCTGAACGCTCTGGTGCTGTATGCCGAGCCGGAAGTCGTCGCTACCCTTGAGGAAATCGTCCGCCAACTCGACGTACCCCGCGCCCAGGTGATGGTCGAAGCCGCGATCGTCGAAATCAGCGGCGACATCAGCGATGCCATCGGCGTGCAATGGGCGATCGATGCGCGTGGCGATTCAGGCGGTCTGGGCGGCACCAACTTCAGCAACACCGGCCTGTCAGTCGGGACGGTGCTCAGTGCCATTCAGGACAAGAAAATCCCAACCGCCTTGCCCGATGGCGCCATCATCGGCCTCGGCAATGACGACTTCGGCGTCCTGGTGACCGCCCTGTCGGCCAACAGCAACTTCAACTTGCTCTCCACGCCCAGCCTGCTGACCCTGGACAACCAGAAAGCCGAGATCCTGGTCGGCCAGAATGTGCCGTTCCAGACAGGCTCTTACACCACCGACGCGGCCGGAGCGAACAACCCCTTTACCACCGTCGAGCGTCAGGATGTCGGGGTCAAGCTCAAGGTTGTGCCACACATCAACGACGGTGCCACCCTGCGCCTGGAGATCGACCAGGAAATCTCCTCCTTGGCACCGACCGCCACCGCCACCTCCGGCGCCACCGACCTGATCACCAACAAGCGCTCGATCAAGAGCACGGTGCTGGCCGAAGACGGACAGATCGTGGTTCTCGGCGGCCTGATCCAGGATGACGTGACCCAAAGCGACTCCAAGGTGCCGTTGCTCGGCGACATCCCCTTTCTCGGTGCACTGTTCCGCTCCAGTAAAGACGTGCACACCAAACGCAACCTGATGGTGTTCCTGCGCCCGACCATCATTCGCAATGCCACCGGCCTCGCGGCGATTTCGGGCAAGAAGTACAGCGATATCCGCATCCTCGGTGCCGACGGCAACGACAAGATCCCCAATGTGCTGCCACGCACCCCTGGCCAGTTGTTTGACGGCCAGGGCGGCGCCGCCGTCGACCTGCGCCAGCCCTGACGCATCCCCCAACCGCAGGAGGTAGGCCCACAGAGTCAGGGCATACCTCCTCCGGGGAATGGTGAGCGCCCCTCCCGCCCCTTACTCTGCCAGCACTGCACAAGGTCACCGACGTCAGAGGTGGGCTCCGACGCCAAGCCCTTTGCGGTGCTTCATCACGGTTATTTGCCCGCGCAGTTTTCACGGCACTGCCTGGGCATTTTTTTGCCTCAGCATTTGCCTTTGCCGGCGCCTGCTGCGCCCGCCACCAGCCTGAGGGGCTTGCAATGATCCAGACCCGCGACGTGCGCCAGCTGATCCTGCAGCACCCGCTGTTCAACTTGTTTGCCAAGGACGCCCAAGAACGCCTCCTCGGTGAGGCGCAACAGCGTCATGCACCGGCCAACAGCCTGCTGCTGCAACAAGGCCAGCCGGCGGAACGTTTTTTTCTGGTGCTCAGTGGGCGGGTAAAGCTGTTCCGCATTTCTGCCGACGGCCAGGAAAAAGTGGTGGAGATCATTCACCCCGGACAAACCTTTGCCGAAGCGGTGATGTTTATGCAGCACGCGGTGTATCCGGTATGTGCTGAAAGCCTCGACGCCGTCGAGCTGGTTAGCTTCCCCAATCGCCTGATGCTGAACCTGCTCGCCGAACACCCGGCCACCTGCCTGCACCTGCTCGGCCACCTGAGTATTCGCTTGCACCAGCGCCTAGGTGAGATCGAGACCCTGACCCTGCAGAACGCCACTCAGCGCTTTGCCCTGTACCTGATTCAACAACTGGAAAACCGCGCCGTCGACAGCGCCGAAATTGACCTGCAGCTGCCCAAACGGCTGATTGCGGCGCGCCTGTCGATGCAGCCGGAAACCCTCTCGCGGACCATGGCCCGCCTGCGTCAGGCCGGGCTGATCGAAAGCCGTGGCCGGCACATTCATATCCCCAGCGTGGCGCGCCTGCTCACCGAGTTTAATGAAGACCCGGGGCTTATTGCCCGCGCAGGCTGAAGTGGGGAAACAGCTGCTGCATTAACTGCCAGAGTTCACGCTGATGCAGGGGCTCAGGGGCCGCCGGCAGGCTCGGGTCCCACATCTGATCCGTACGCACACACTGCACCACATAGCGTTCAACACCGGCGTCGCGCAGGCGCTTGGCCAGGGTCCAGAGTTTGTGAAAATCGAGCAGGTGCCAGTGCACGGTGGTGCGGCATTCGTAGTCGACCCCGCTGGCCAGCAATAACTCCAGGCTGCGCCAGTTGGCCGCGCCACTGCCGCGAATGCCGGTAATCAGCGCGGTGTCTTCGGCCAGTGCCTTGACATCGAAGCCCACCCAATCCACCAGTGGCAACACTCGCTCCAGTGCCTGCGGGCGGATACCGGCCGTGTGCAGGCCGATCTTGTAACCCAGCTCGCGCACCTCGACAATTGCCGCCGGCAAGGCCGCCTGCAAGGTAGGCTCGCCACCGCTGAACACCACGGCTTCAAGCAAACCCTGACGGCGCTGGAGGAAATCCACAATCTCGGGCCAAGGTTTCTCGTCCTTGCCGCGCGGCACGATCAGCCCTGGATTGTGGCAATAGCGACAGCGCCAGGCACAGCCCTGACAGAACAATACGCAAGCCAGGCGCCCCGGATAATCCAGGGTGGTCAGGGGCACAAAGCCCCCGACCCGTAGCGCTGGCGTCACGCCGAGCGGCATGAACTGGCCGCTTCGGTGAAGTGCCGACGCTCGCGGTGCTCGGCCTGCTTGCCCGGATTAAAGGCCGCCACCGGACGGTGATAGCCCATCACGCGGGTCCAGACTTCGCAGCGTTGACGCAGTTCTTGCGGGAGTTTTTCGACGGTCATGGTGTTGCTCCTTGCGTGGATAAAGAGGTTTCAGGCACAGCTGGCACAAGCCTGCTGCCGCTGCAGCAGGGCCTGATCGCACTGCGGGCAGAATTCGTGTTCGCCGGCCAGGTAGCCGTGCACCGGACAGATGGAAAAGGTCGGGGTGATGGTCAGGTACGGCAGGCGGAAGCGGCTCAAGGCGTTGCGCACCAGGTTCTTGCAGGCCTCGGTGGAGCTGATCCGCTCGGCCATATACAGGTGCAGCACGGTGCCGCCGGTGTACTTGCACTGCAGGGCGTCCTGCAGCTCCAGCGCCTCGAAAGGGTCGTCGGTAAAACCCACTGGCAGCTGCGAGGAATTGGTGTAGTACGGCGCATCGCCACAACCGGCCTGGAGAATGTCCGGGTAGCGTTTAAGGTCTTCCTTGGCGAAGCGGTAGGTGGTGCCCTCCGCCGGCGTGGCTTCGAGGTTGTACAGGTGGCCGGTTTCTTCCTGGAAGCGCACCAGGGTGGCCCGCACATGGTCCAGCAGGTGCAGGGCAAACTCGCGCCCGGTGGCGGTGTGCATGCCCTCGCGATCGGCGCTGAAGTTGCGCAGCATCTCGTGGATGCCATTCAGGCCGATGGTCGAGAAGTGGTTACGCAGAGTGCCCAGATACCGTTTGGTGTAGGGGTACAGGCCATTGTCCATATGGTGCTGGATGACCTTGCGCTTGACCTCCAGGCTCTGCATGGCCAGCTCCATCAGCTGGTCGATACGCCGCAGCAAGCCACTGGTGTCGCCCTTGTACTCGTAGCCCAGGCGCGCGCAGTTGATCGTCACCACGCCCAGTGAGCCGGTCTGCTCGGCCGAGCCAAACAGGCCGCCACCGCGTTTGAGCAGCTCGCGCACGTCCAGCTGCAGGCGGCAGCACATGGAACGCACCTGATTGGGCTGCATGTCCGAGTTGAGGAAGTTCTGGAAGTACGGCAGGCCGTAGCGCGCGGTCATCTCGAACAGGCGCTCGGCGTTCTCGCTGTCCCAGGGGAAGTCGTGGGTGATGTTGTAGGTCGGGATCGGGAAGGTAAACACCCGCCCCTTGGCATCGCCGGCCTGCATCACTTCGATATAGGCACGGTTGATCAGCTCCATCTCGGCCTGCAACTCGCCATAGGCAAAGGGCATTTCCACCCCGCCGATATAGGGAATCTGCTCGCGCAGGTCTTCGGGGCAGACCCAGTCGAAGGTCAGGTTGGTGAACGGCGTTTGCGTGCCCCAGCGCGACGGCACGTTGAGGTTGTAGATGAACTCCTGAATGGCCTGACGCACTTCATCGAAGCCCAGCTGGTCCTTGCGCACATAAGGCGCCAGGTAGGTGTCGAAGGAGCTGAACGCTTGGGCGCCGGCCCATTCGTTTTGCAGGGTGCCGAGGAAATTGACCATCTGCCCCAGGGCGCTGGTCAGGTGCTTGGGCGGCCCGGCCTCGACCCGCCCCGGCACACCGTTCAAACCCTCATTGAGCAGGGTGCGCAGCGACCAGCCGGCGCAATAGCCGGCAAGCATGTCCAGGTCATGGATATGCAAGGCGCCCTCGCGGTGGGCCTCGCCGATTTCGGCGCTGTACACCTCGTCCAGCCAGTAATTGGCGGTGACCTTGCCGGCCACGTTGAGTACCAGACCACCGAGGGAATAGCCCTGGTTGGCATTGGCCTGCACGCGCCAGTCTTCACGGGACAGGTATTCGTTCATCGAGGCGGCCACTTCGACGATCGCCTTGCGGTCACGGCGCAGGCGCCCATGCTGCTCGCGATAGACGATATAGGCGCGGGCGGTGGCGTAGTAATACGCCTCCATCAGCACCCGTTCGACCTGGTCCTGCACCTGCTCGACATCCAGGGTTTCATGGGCCATTAGACGAGCAAGCACCAGCTCAGCCAGCGCACAGGCCTGGGCCGCGACAAACTCGCCGCTGGCATTGCCCGCAGCCATCAAAGCCCGTTCGATCTTGACCCGTTCAAAGGCAACCAGACGACCATCGCGCTTGCGCAACGACACCGGACGACGGCTATGGGGCAAACCAGACATACGACCTCCACCACTACATGTTGTTATTTAAGCAATCAAGAAACACAACATGGAGCAATTTACGGAGAACTCGCCCTCAAGCAATTGACAGCCGTCAACTTTATTCAAAAGCATAAAATACGCGTCAGCATGGCCACACTGCGCCAGCATTCTGGGTCGCCGCCTGGTGGCCACGGCCTGTCCATTTGGCCACTGGCCGGCGCTGATGGCTCTTCCCATACTGGCGATTGGACACCTACCCAAGGAGATCGCCATGTATTGCGTGACCGTGCTCTACCCCAATCAGGCCGATGGCCATTTTGACTTCACGTATTACCGCGACAAGCATCTGCCAATGATGCTGGAGATGCTCGGCGATAACGTCGTTAGCATGCAGCTGCGGCGTGGCATGCACGCCGTGGATGGCTCACCGGCGCCGTACCTTTGCCTGCTCAACACCCTCATTCGCTCGCCAGAGCAGTTTGCCCAGGTGATGACCGACAACAGCACGCGCGTACTCGGCGACATCCCCAACTACACCAACCTGCAGCCAATCATCCAGATCGACGAAGTTCTCTAAGGCCCTGCAGCGCCAGGCGCGCACCGCGCTGCGCCTGGTCGGGCAACTGTTGCAACAATCGTGGTTTGGGCCGGACTTGGTATTGACGTACCTGAGTTTCGATTTCAATAATGACCGCTATGAAAAAGAAGCTAGAAAAAGCCAAACGCGGTCGCCCCCTCAGTTTCAATCGGCAAGCCGCCCTGCACACTGCCCTGCACATGTTCTGGGCCCAGGGCTACGAAGGCACCTCAATCGCCGATCTTGTCAGTGCCATGGGCATCGCTCCCCCGAGCCTTTACAGCGCCTTTGGCTCCAAGGAACAGCTGTACCTGGAGGCGATTGAGCTGTACCTGCAGGGCCCTGGCAGCTTTATCAAGCACGCGCTGGAGCAAACCCACACCGCCCACGACTTTATCCAGCAAATGCTCCGTAATGCCGCTGCCGAGTTCACCACCCACAGCCACCCACCAGGCTGCATCGTGTCCACCGGCCTGGTTGCCAGCGGCGCCCTGCATCACAAGATGGCGCAGAACATGCGCGACCTGCGCAGCGCTACCCTGGATGCCATCGGTCGCCGCCTGGAAGCGGCGCGCGCACTCGGCGAGCTGCCGATCAATAGCGACTGTCCGGGCATGGCCCGTTTCTTTGCTGCGATTATTCAGGGCATGTCCATTCAGGCCCGCGACGGCGCCACCCCAGGAGAACTGCAGGCCATGATCAACCTCGCCATGGCCTCCTGGCCGCGCCCTTAAGCGCACTCCCCACCTCGGGCATGCCCTCGACATGCACTGAAATACGCTGAAATACCCAGGCACTTCTGCGTGCATTTACTTTAGCGATCACTAGCAAACAAGAGCACTGCTCTTCTTTTGCCAGTGTTGCGCGCGACCAGCAGCACTCACCTAGAAGTGCACCAGCGCGCGCGAACCTTTGATGACTGCCCGCAACAGCACGGCACGAATGCTCCGCAAAGCCATTAGCTAAAGGGAATCCGCTATGTCTATCGAACGAATCTTCATCGTCGGCGACAAGTTCAAGCAGTTCGCCGAGAACACCAACGTCATGCTTGCTAGCGAGCTGGAAGCAATCCTCGATGGTAACCTGCTGCATGAACGCAATCTGCGCTTCCAGCTAGGTCAGGGCGTTTCAGAAGAACAGATCACGCGCTTGCTGGAGAAGACCAGCAGCCAGAAGAAAGCCTGGCTTGCCGACTTCGCCAAACCGCAAAAAGCCAGCCGCCAGCACGTGCACAAGCACCGCATGGAGAACTCCATGATCAGCTTGCCGCGCCGACTGACCCGCAGTACCTACGAGGTGGACGTGCTGCTGGATGAGCGCTGTGCAGAAATGAGCGACCACGTTACCGGCCAGCACATTCAGGGCATGGTGCTAACCGAAGCCGCCCGGCAAACCTTTCTCGCCGTTAGTGAAGAGTTCTACCTGGTGGACCAGAAAGACAGCAGCTACTTCGTCATCAACAACATGGACGTGCAGTACCTGCATTTTGTCTTCCCGCTGCCGATGAGCATCCATTACGAAGTGCTCGATCACAGTATCAACCCGCGCCGTGGCTCACACCGCTTCGACGTCAGCATGTCGGTGATTCAGGGCCAGCAAACCTGTTGCGTCATCAAAACCAAGTTCTCCACCTACCCCGACGCGGTGATTGCCGAAAAAGAAGGCCTATTGGCCAAAGGCGCCATCGACAGTGAACTGAATATGGAGGTCCGCCATGAGCAGTTTGCCTGAGGCTCCGCAGCGCTGGTCTGCGTTCTTCGATGTCGACGGCACCCTGATCAGCATCAAGAGCATGTTCAGTTTCCTCGACTTCCTCGTCGACCACTTGCCCGCGAGTGCGGCACCGCGACTTCACACCCATCGCGAGACCCTGCTGCAGATGATTGCCGCCGAGCAACCGCGCGAAGCCATCAACCGCTTCTACTACAGCATCTATGCCGGCCTGGACGTCGCCTGGGTGCAACAGTTGGGGCGCGACTGGTACGCCAGTATCCGTCAGCACGATGGCCTGTTTTTCCAGCGAATGTTGGATGAAATTTGCTGGCATCAACAGCAAGGCGCCAGCACCGTCCTGGTCTCCGGCTCCTTTGCCGCCCTGCTGACGCCACTGGCCGAAGAGCTGGGTGTCAGCGATGTCATTGCGGCCCCCATGGAAACCCGCAACGGCTTCTACACCGGCCAGCTTACGGGCCTACCAACGATTGGCCAGGGCAAGGCCGATGGCCTGCTGGCCTTTACCCGCCAGCACGGCCTACAGCCCCGGCATTGCTATGCCTACGGCGACGACGTTTCCGACATCCCAATGCTGGAGAGCGTGGGCCACCCCTGCATGGTCAACCCGAGCGCGCAGGTGCGTGACATGTGTCAGCAGCGCAACTGGCACGTCATCGAAGCCGCTTAAAGCCAGCGTTTAGCTGCACATCCGCATGGACAGCCCTGTGCAATCCACGCGGATGTGAACGGCCTATCACCTACCTGTCCGTTCGAACAGTGATGCCCAACAGGCTGGCTACGTAACGTACAGGTAAGCCCCGGTTAACGACTTACCCCGATCGAACATCCTTATGGAGAGCGACATGAACAGACTTCTGGCAAACAAATCCGTCCCGGCTGTTGGCCTTGGCTGCATGGGCATGAGTGAGTTCTATGGCGAGACCGACGACGCCCAGTCGCTGGACACCCTGCACGCCGCGCTGGAACTCGGCTATCGCCACTTCGACACCTCCGACATGTATGGCCGTGGCCACAACGAAGAGCTGCTCGGCAAGTTCGTCAAACAACTCGGCCCACGCCGCGACGAGATCCTGCTAGCGACCAAGTTCGGTATTTATCGCGACCCAAGCGACAAGTACAACCTGCTGATTGATGGCTCGCGCGAGTACGTAAAAAAGGCCTGTGAAGCCTCACTCAAGCGCCTCAACACCGACTGCATCGATCTGTATTACGTGCACCGCCGCGACCCCAATACGCCCATCGAAGAAACCATCAGCGCGATGGCCGAGCTGGTGCAGGAAGGCAAGATCAAGGCCATCGGCTTGTCGGAGGTTTCAGTCGAAACCCTGCGCAAAGCGCACGCGGTGCACCCTATCGCGGCCTTGCAGAGTGAGTACTCGCTGTGGTCTCGCGATCTGGAAGAAGACATTCTGCCCGTGCTGCAAAACCTCAACATTGCCCTGGTTGCTTACAGCCCACTGGGACGGGGCTTCCTCACGGGCGCCATCACCAAACAACACATTGAACAGGCCAGTGCCGACAGCGACTTCCGCGCCAAGTTGCCGCGCTTCCAGGGTGAGAATCTCGATAGCAACCTGCAACTGGTTCGGGCCCTGGAAGAGCTCAGCCAAGAGCTTAAGTGCACACCGGCGCAACTGGCCCTGGCCTGGTTGCTGGAGCAGTACGACAACCTGCATGTAATCCCAGGCACCAAGCGCATCAAGTACCTAAAAGGCAACTTTGCGGCCCAGGATATCAAGCTCGACGTCGCCGCCGGCGCCATGCTCGGCAAGATCTTCGCGCCACAAGCCATCGCCGGTAAACGCTACCCAGACGCCATCCTCAAAGGCACCAACATCTGAGTTGCAGACTGCCGGCAGCTCTGCCGAGCTGCCGGCCAATGACTGGCCATCAAGGAGCCGTGCAGATGAACGCGCAAGTATTGATCGTCGGCGGCGGACCGACCGGCATGACCCTGGCACTGCAACTGAAGCGTTTTGGCATTACTTGTCACCTGATTGAAAAACGTCCCAAAGAGCCCTCGGGTTCAAAAGCGCTGAGTCTCAATCCAGCCTCGCTAACCCTGCTCAATGATCTCGGGGTGGCCAGTGATCTGGTGGCAGTTGGACACAAGACCGACGTCATCAATTTGCTCTACCACAATCAGCCGCTGACCCGTGCACGCTTTGCCAAGCTGCCGAGCAAGTACCCGTATTTTCTGATGTTGCCGCAGCCGGACACCGAGGCCGTGCTGGAGCAACGCCTCAATGACCTGGGCCAGCACATCGAACGGGACTGTGAACTGCTTGGGCTGCAGCACCACTGCGACCATGTTGAGGTTGAGTTGCGTGAGGGAAACCAGACCCGCCGGCAGCGCTTTGCCTATGTGGTGGGCTGCGATGGCGGGCTGAGCAAAGTGCGCAATGAGTTGGGGCTCAGTTTTACCGGCTACGACTACAACATGCACTTCATCCTGGCCGATCTGCGCATTGACTGGGACGGCAAGCACCAGCAAGGTTTTTACTTTATCCGTGATGACGGCTTTCTGATTCTCTTACCGCTCAAGAGTGGTTATCACCGCATCGTCATCAAGGTCGCCGAGCAGTGCCCGCCTGGCTACAAGCCAAGCCTGCAGGAGATCCGCGACTACATTGCCCGCTACGAGATACCCGGACTGCAGGTCAGTGAACCGATCTGGCTCTCTAGCGCACCGTTCTATAACCGCTCAGCATCGGCCATCCGCCAGCAGCGCGTATTCCTCGCCGGTGATGCAGCCCATATGTTCAGCCCCATCGGTGGGTTTGGCATGAACTCCGGCATTGCCGATGCCTTTAACTTGGGCTGGAAGCTCGGCTATGCCATGAACGGCATAGGCAGTGACGCCCTCCTACAGTCCTATGCCGAAGAGCGCGAGCAAAACACCCAGGCCTTGCTGGCCAAAACCGACAAATCCACATCACTGATTGCCCGCCTGGATCGTCACCAACCGGCTGACGAACAGCATTACTTGCCCCTGCTGCGTAACCGCCCATTCATTCGCCAGTTTCCATTGGAGACGGCCGGGCTGACATTGCGCTACGGGCCTGCAACAAAGGCCCTGGCAAGCGGTTGCATGCTGCCTTATGCCCGTAACGGCGCGGGTTTGCCAGACAGTCTGCAGTTGGTTGGCCAGGCGCAACACACCCTGCTTCTGGCCAGTGACGCGTTGCCACAGGCCTCTGCTTTGCAGCGCTTACACCGCGCACTGGCACCGTTACACGCGCGCTTGCGAATTCAGGTCCTGAGTGCCGCTGAAGGTGAGATTGCCATCGGCCAGCTACTGCCTGACCCCCACCAGCAGTTGCGCTCGACCTGGCAACTGCAGAACGGCGACTACCTGCTGGTGAGGCCGGACCTGTTCATTGATCACCGTGGTCACCTGGACGATCTCGACGCGCTCAGCCGGCACCTGGCCACGCACTACACGCCAGACGCGGCCCAACAAACACGACTCGCTGGCTAAGGAGAGCCCCCATGAAAACCATAGCCAGTCGCCCGCTGGGGCAAATCGAGACCAGTATGGCCTTGATGCACCAGCTCAACGGCAGTACACAAACCACCAGCCTGCTGAGCGTGGGCGGGACCTTAACGGCCGAGATCATCAACCAGGCGGCAGCGGCGCTTCATGCCCGCCATCCGTTGCTGCACAGCCGCATTGAAGAACGTGCCGATGCCTTGCACTTTTGCGCGGATGTGCCCTTTGAGCACATTGCTGTGCAGTGCTTGCCAAGCCGCACAGGCACAACGCAAAGCCAGCTCTTAGAGCAGCAACTTGATCAGGTGCTTGATCCCAGCCGCCAGCTTTGGCGGCTGCTGGTGCTCAGTGACGTTCAAGCCACTCAGCACCTGCTACTGCTCACCTGTCATCACGCCATTGTCGATGCGGTGAGCTTGGTTCAGCTGCTGGACGAGTTTTTGGACGACTGCGAACGTCTTTGTTCGGGCCTGACATTGCAGTGCGACGTCGAACCTCTGGCCGCGCCCCTGGAAGCACATTTGGCAGACGCCAGCGCGCCAGCCCCGATGTGTGCCACACCTCCAGGGCTGCCCTACCTGCAAACACTGGCACTCGAACAGCGAACCACGGGGGTCAGCCGACTGTTGCTGCAACGCAGCCTCAGCAACCACCTGCAACGCATGGCGGGCCAACAGCAGTTGAGCCTTAACTCGTTGCTGGCCGGCGCCCTGCTCAAGTCCGCCGAGGATATTGGCTGCGGCCCACAGCTTCGCATCGGCACTGCTATATCACTGCGCCAGCGGGCGGCACGCACAATTTCGCGCAGCAGCATCGGTTGTTATATCGGTGTGGCACACCAGTGTCTGAACGTGGCCGATCGTGCACTGCTCGATCTGGCCACTGACTATCAGCAACAACTGCGCGCCAGTCTGCCCATGCAAGCCCTGCGTCAGCCGGACATTGGGCTGTCCGCACGCCGCCAGGGGATTGACCGCCTGCGCCAGCAGCAGGGGTTCAGCCAGGGCATTGCGCTGACCAACCACGGCAACATCCATTTCTCCCCACGCCAGCACCTGCACGTACACGACTACGTCAACGTCGCCTCGCGCGTTGCCGGCAATTTTGCCGTGGCTGTTCACGTCACCCGCTTTCAGGGCTGTTTGTCGCTGTGTTTCACCTTTGCCAAACCCTTGATGAGTGAAACCCAAATCCACTTGCTCCAGCGCAAGCTGCTGCGCGCCCTGCTGAGTCTCAACCCGGTCAGTGAGGTGACCTCATGAAGTCCGCTTTTATTCAGTTGGCGCAAGGCCAGTTGCGCTTTCTCGACAGCCAAAGTGACGGCCCTGTGATCATCTTGCTGCATGGTAACTCTTCAGCTGCGGCCGCCTTCAGCGAGCAGTTTGCCGAGTTTGGCGAGCACTACCGCTTACTGGCGCTGGACTTACCCGGCCATGGCCAATCCAGCCCCATGGCAGCTGCGCAGTACAGCTTTGCCGGCTTCGCCGACACGCTGATTGAATTTATCGAGCAGCTGCAACTGCACGACGTTGTGCTGGTGGGTCACAGCCTTGGCGGCCATGCAGCGCTTGAAGCCTTGCCGCAGCTGACGAGTGTGCGGGGCTTAGTCCTGCTGGGTGCGCCACCGTTCAACAGCCAACTGGCGGCGCAAGTGTTTCACCCGGAGCCCACGGGCGGCCTGGTGTTTCAGGCCGGTCTGGATAATCAGCAAGTAGCCCGCCTGGCCGCCGCATTCGTCAGCCCGAACACCGCGACCGAACACCGACAGGCCACTCTGGAGCACTTTATTCGCGTCACCGATCCACTGGTGCGCTCAGCCTTGGGCGCAAGCCTAAGCCGCGGCGACTTTGCCGATGAGCTTGCGCTGCTCGCCAACAGCGGCGTGCCCGCCCTACTCGTGCTGGGCGAGGACGATGCCTTTATCAATGCCAAGGCCTGTGCGCAACCGCAGGTATTTGCCACAACACCTCTGCAAATCGCCCTGCTCAGTGGTTGCGGTCACTGCCCGCATATCGAAGTCCCGCAGCATTGCAATGACCTGATCAACGCCTTTATCAGCACCCTCTATGAGACCTCGCCATGCACGCTTTCGTAATCAATTCGTTTGGCCCTAGCGACGTGTTCGAACACGTCAAACTAGCAACCCCCTCGGCCGGCAAAGGCCAATTAGTGGTCGCCATTGCCGCCAGTGGCATCAACCCGTTGGACTACAAAATCCGCCGCGGAGATTTCCCCGGTTTCACCCACGACTTCCCCGCCATCCTGCACGGTGATTTCGCCGGTACGGTGAGTGCAGTAGGTGAAGGTGTCAGCGGCTTTGCCATCGGCGATCAGGTCTACGGCTGCGCCGGCGGCGTACGGGGTCGCCAGGGTGCGCTCGCCGACTTCATGCAAGTTGATGCGGCGCTGGTCGCGCACAAACCCAAGAACCTGTCGATGGCCGAAGCGGCAGTCCTGCCCTTGGTCGCCATTACCGCTTGGGAAGGGCTGATCGACCAGGCGGATATTCAAGCCGGTGATCGGGTGCTGGTTCATGCCGGCACAGGCGGTGTGGGACACATCGCCGCGCAACTGGCCAAGTGGAAAGGTGCGCAGGTGTTCACCACCGTCAGCTCGCCGGAAAAAGCCGCGCTATCACGCCAGTTGGGGGCTGATGTCACCATCGACTACCGCAACATGTCGGTTGCTCAGTACGTTGAGCAGTACACCGGTGGCCAGGGTTTTGACGTTGTGGTCGATACCGTGGGCGGCGAAACGTTCGAGCAGAGCCAACAGGCCGCTCGGGTGGGTGGCACCATCATCAGCGTGCTGGCTTTGGGCAAGCTCGACCTGACGACGGCCTGGGCGCGCAAACAAAGCATTCACTGTGTGAACATGTCGTGGCCGATGGCCACCGGCGTCGGCATGCAGCAGCATGGTTTCATTCTTCAGCAAATCGCCCAGTTAGCAGAGAACGGCAGTTTACGACCGTTGCTTGACCCACACGCGTTCAGCTTCTCGCAGATCGCCGCCGCCCATGCCTTTGCCGAAAGTGGTCAAGCCGTGGGCAAGATCAGCCTGATCCAAGGCTGAGTGAGGCGCCTCATGCCCACAACGATCAAGCGCGCGGAGCCTCCTGGCCCGCGCCGCGCCTTGCTCCTAAATATCAGTGCGTTCCTGCTCTGGGCCTCGGCCACCCTGGTGTTCAAGGCCCTTGACCACTTACCAGTGTGGGACGTTTTTGCGTACCGGGTGATCGGCTCGTTGGGTTGGTGTGTGCTGCTGCTGTGGCTAGGCGGCAGTTTGACTGAGACGTGGCACACGCTGCGCTCGGGCCAGGAGCGCTGGCAGCTGCTGATCAGCAGCGGGTTAATTGCCTGCAACTGGTTTCTGGTGATTTGGGCAGTGGCACACAACCGCTTACTGGACGCCAGCCTCGGTTACTACCTGTCCCCAGTGCTCAGCGTAGTGCTTGCGCATCTGCTATTCGGGGAGCCCTGGGGACGCCGCGAACAGCTCACCAGCGCACTCTGCCTGTGCGGCGTGGTGCTGATTGTCGCAGGCGCGCAAGACCTGCAGGTGCCTTGGACAGGCCTGATCATTGCCATGACCTTTGCGCTGTACAGCGCCGTCAAAAAGCGCTGCCAAACTCCAGCCCTGATAGGGCTCGGCGTCGAAACGACACTGGTCGCCCTACCAGCCGCTGCACTGCTGCTGTTAAGCCACTGGGACACATCGGCAAGCATCGGCCCTCATCCGTCTGACTGGCTCTGGCTCATGCTGCTGGGCCTGATAACAACGGTGCCAATGTGGCTGTACATCGCCTCAGTTAAGGCGCTCTCGCTGACCACTGTTGGCTTCTTGCAGTACCTCAACCCCACGCTGATGTTCATCCTGGCCATCACACTGTTCGGGGAAACGTTCAGCGGGCTCAAGCTGGCAGGGTTCGCGCTGATCTGGTGTGCCTTGGCCGGACTGTTACTTAGCAACGCTCTGCGCTGGCAACGTACGCACGCCATCAGTCGCCCGAAAGCGATCGCCAAGGAGATGCCATGAGCCTGGTAGATATGCCCTCGGCCCACTTTACCCAAGCCAGTGAATGGAATCGCTTCGCCTTGCCGGAGCAGTTTCGCGGTTGCGTGGACCATACACCGGCCCTGCTCAACCAAGCCGACCAGGAGCAAGACTGGCAGCGCTGGACTGAGCATTTATTGCAAAGCCCTTTTGCCCACGTGGTGATCGGCGAGCTCATGGGTAGCCGCCATGGGCAAGCACTGCTGGAAGCTATCAACCGTTTGGCACCGCATATCACGCCCTGGCTGGAAACCCCCTGTCTGGTCGAGATCGACACCCTTAAGCAGCTCTGCAACAGCCCGGCGCGCTTCGGCCTACAGTTGCATCTACATGTTCACAGAGAGGACTGTCAGAGCAGCAGCCAGCAGTTGGACAACTTGCTCAGCCTGATCGAACAGTTGCCCGAACAGGCCCCGGCCTTGTCTTTGCTATTGCGCGACGCTCCCAGCGCATCTGCCTCGCAACTTCAAACCTGCCTGGAGCTGGCCAAGCAATTTGGCTTTACCCGCATCACCCTCTGCGACGAGCAGGCACGGCTCACGCCATTGGGCGCCGGCAACCTGTGCAGCCATTTGGCCAAGCAACTGCGCGGTCTTACCGACAACGGGCTCAACTTGGGCTTCATGGCCGGTAATCAACACGGTTTGGCCATCGTTAACAGCATGGCGGCAATCGCCAATGGCGCTCATTTCGTCCACGGCAGCATTCTCGCCAGCGCCCACACCCTGGGGCTCAACCAACTGCTACGCAATTACGTAATGCCTGATCAACACGCGATTTGCCGCTATGCCGAACTGATCAGCCAACTGACCGGACTACCCGCCGAAAGCCCCGAACCTAGACAGCCCAACCTGAGCAGCAGCGTGCACGTGAGCCACTGTGCAGCGCTGCCTGAGCAGCTGCCGATCAATCACGAAGTGCCACGCTTCATCTTTCATGTCAGCGCTGATGATTGGCATGTGCGCCTGCACATTGAACAGGGAACGCAGCGCCTAGATCTGGGTGAGCGAGTGCATCACTACGTACTGCTGTTACTCGCCCGTGAGTTCTGTCAGCAACAAGACCAGCAGCGACTGAATGGCAACAGCAGCTGCGACCCGCTCAGCCTCGGCTGGATAGAGCGGGAGTGCCTGCACAAGATGATTGGGGACAGCGATACCCAGCTGAATGTGAAGATTTTCCGCGCAATTAAACAAATCAGCTGCGCCTTGACGACTGCCAACCTGGCGAATTTCAAGCCCGTCCTCACACGCGTTGGCTGCATTCGCTTCGCTTGTCCGAACTTCACCATCTTCAAAGATTCCTCCCTCGAGTACGACGTACGGGGCTGGATACGACTCAATGCTCATCCAGCAGCGAGCGTTTTCCCCTGACGGGGTCAGTAACAAAACCCATCCCATACAAGGAGTTATTTATGCATCGGAGTTTACCGACCACCGCCCTGTTGATCGCCATGGGATTAACCGCCACGGGCATTGCCCAAGCCGAATCTGCACTGCCGAAGAATCCACGGATGCTGGAGCAATTGGCCAATCTGACGTTTATCAGTGAGAGCCTGGCCAAACAGTCGGCCTACTTTGAAGCGAACCAAATTGTTCGCCGTTTTTTTCTCTGCATTCCAGAGGCCTCTAATCAAAAGCAACAGCCTGGAACGCTGGACAAAGTAAAGAAGTGCTTTGACGAAACAGTCGATGACAGCATTCTCATCGATATCGGCGGGAAGCTCTCCAGTGGCCGGGCATCGGCGCTGAGCATCGCCACTCAAGGGCTGGCCAGCATTCGCCAGAATGCCTCGTTCTCATTGAGCGCACCCTACATCAGCAAGTACAACGGTGGCCGATTGGCCGGTACCGGCACTATCGAACTGAACTTCAACGTCATGGTGCATCAGGACATCACGGCTGTATCCGGTGAGCCGCAACCCTTCGACCCCACCCCAGGGCCGCAGCTGTTCGTCAGCAACAACACCCTGGGTTTGAAATCCATCGCACCCGGAAAATGGCGAATCACCTTGCTCAAGGTCAGTCCGCTGCTCACCCAGTTGAGCCCGAATATCAAGTTCAACACCCCCTACCCGAGCTTCCCAATCAACAAGCTCTAACGCCCAGCGCAGTTAGAAAAGGCCTGGCAACTGCCCGAAGAGACAGGTGCCAGGCCTTTCTGCACGCTCCTAAAGTCCTAATCCTAGGTCACCGGGCAGGGAGCAATCTGATGGTTACACACGCACAACATCCTCATGCGCACGCCTATCAACTGCTTGTCAGTTCTGAGCTGCAACAAATCCAAGCCTGCCGAGAGTTACGCGAACGTGTTTTCGCCCATGAATTGCAGTGGGTGCCGTGCAGTGCGGACGGCCAGGAACGTGATGCTTTCGATCCAGGCAGCGTGCATGTTGCTGTCATTCATCAATGGCAAGTGGCCGGTTACCTGCGCATAACGCCGTACGGCAAACCCTGGATGTTGAATGAATGTTTCAGCTTCCTGCTGGAGGCCGGAGCACGGAGTGAGATGGGCCAAGACAGTCTGGAAGTTTCCCGCCTGGCAGTCGAGCGCAAACATCGCGGGCGCACCCTCCATGACCACTACAGCGTGTTCGACCAACTGATCACAGGCATCATCGACTACTCACTGCGCACCCACTGCCGCTACTGGTTTGTGGTGGTCGCCGAGCCGATCTATCGCTTATTGCTGAAGAAGGGTCTGCCCTGCGCACGCCTGGGGCCTATCGTGCAGATGCCCGATGGTGTCCAGACCCTGGCCGTGTGCATTGATCTGCAGGCATTTATGCACAGTGCGCCGTCGTTCTTTAGCGCTGCCACCGGGCTCCAGGTACAGGCCAGTCCACGCGAAGTCATGGTCGTCTAAACAGCAATTACGCCGTAGTGAATAGCTTTGGCAATCGCCTGGGAGCGGTTGAGCACGTCAAGCTTGCGAAAGATATTGCCAAAGTGAAACTTCACCGTGCGCTCGGAAATACTCAGGATATTGGAAATATCCCAGGTACTTTTGCCCTCTTTGGCCCAATGCAGCACCTCCTGCTCACGGGCAGAAATATCCGGAGCCATGAGGCTGCTGCGATTCAAGCCACCGCGTCGATTGAAGATTTCGTGCACGTGGGGCGCCAGGTACGCCAAGGCTTCCACGTGCTCGTCGGCAACTTCTGTCGCTGGCAAAACCATGGAAATCAGCGTCGCACTGGTGCCTGTCCGCCCTGCAACAGAGCAGGCAAGGCCATTACTGCCGACAAATTCATGGGCTGTGCGCATGAAGGCACCACTGGCACTGCCGCACTGCCGATACCCTTGCTCCCAGGAAAAAGCCCCGGACGCCTGCTGGGCGTATTTCAGGATCGGATCTTGCAACTGATAGGCGTCGCGGAAATACAGCTCAACCCACTCAGGGTGATAGCCGTAATTAAGCAATTGCTGTGTAGCTTTAAGCTCCAGCGTCGCGGCGTTGTCCAGGCAGATCACCATCGAGGTGAAGGGAATCACGCCCTTGGCCAGGGCAATCACCTGCTCGACTTCTGCAGGATCACTGCTGGCCTGGATGCAGAACTGAGCAAGTTCAAGGAGTTTGATGAGGTCGTTGCGTGAGTGAAACATCCTGTTCATGAGTTCTGGCCTCCCTGTCTGACATTTACACCCTGCTCGGGTGGGCATGTTCAACGTGCCGTAACACTGCAACGGTCTGAACCGATGCTAGCGCTGTGCAGCGTGCTTTCTCAAGACTTATTTAACGATCACTAATAAATTAATAAATCGCCACACGCCACATGCGCGGGCAGCCCATCACGCATAATTGCGCCTTGAATTGACGCCTCGACCTTATCAACACCGCCTAACCCCACCCGGCGTTTACGGAGTTACATCTGTGCCCCCAATCACTCATCCCGCGCCCGGTCGCTTACTGGTTATCGGCTATGTCTGGCCCGAGCCGCGCTCATCGGCGGCCGGCGGGCACATGATGCAGTTGCTTGACTGCTTCCTCGCCGACGGCTGGCGCATCACCTTTGCCAGCCCGGCAGGCGAAGGCGAGCACAAGGCCGATCTGGCCAGCCTGGGGATCGCCGAACAGAACATCACCCTCAACTGCACAAGCTTCGACGACTTCGTCCGCGAGCTGAACCCGGACGTGGTGCTGTTCGACCGTTTTATGATGGAGGAGCAGTTCGGCTGGCGCGTGGAGAAGCACTGCCCCACCGCCATGCGCCTGCTGGAAACCTCGGACCTGCAAAGCCTGCGCGATGCCCGCCAACAGGCACTGAAAGAGCAACTGGCGGCCGGCGACCACCAGGATTTCACTCAACTACTTAACCTCGATCAGCGCCAACTGTTCCAGCGCATGGCGGCGGGCGACACCGCGCAACGCGAGATCGCCGCCATCTACCGCGCGGACCTGAGCCTGATAATCTCCGATGCCGAAATCGAGCTGCTCACCACCCAGTTCAAACTGCCGCCGGCGCTGCTAGTGCACTGCCCGCTGCTGCTCGACAGCACGCCACAAGCGGTGCCGGGCTTTGCCGAGCGCGAGCACTTCATCAGCATCGGCAACTTCCGCCACGCCCCCAACTGGGACGCCGTGCTGTGGCTGAAAAACAGCCTGTGGCCGCTGATCCGCCAGCAATTGCCCAAGGCCCAGCTGCATATCTATGGGTCCTACACACCGCCCAAGGCCACGGCGTTGCACAACTCCGCACAGGGCTTTCACATCATGAATTGGGCGCCGGATGCGCTGGAGGTGATGCGCAACGCGCGCGTGTGCCTGGCGCCGCTGCGTTTCGGTGCCGGGATCAAAGGCAAGCTGGCCGACGCCATGGCCTGCGGCACGCCCGTGGTGACATCCGCTACCTCGGCGATCCCCGAAGTGGCGGGCGAAGGCGCTGACGTTGTCCGGGGTGATCTTCACCACCCGCAGTGGCGGGTAGGGTTTGAGGCTGTGAGGTGGCACCGGACTGACCAGATCGCGCTCCATCCACAGCAGCTCCTGATGGAAAAATACGTAGTGCTTCCACGCCTTGGCGAGGGTGGCGCGCAGGCCAAAGAAGATCACGTCGTAAGCCTGCTGGGTCTGGTGGCGATGAAGGACGCGCTGGAAGACCCATCGCGCCTGCTGTTCGACATCTAAGCGCTGAGTGCTGAACGCATCGACCCACCCATGTGGCCTGGCCTGCGCTGGAGCCCGTCGGTGGGTCTTTCACCAACTGACTGAGTGAGATTTCCCCATGAGCAAACAATTTGATGTGGTCGTCATTGG
>OFRI01000065.1_pt1 | contig 24744 bp, 19 predicted proteins | sample 1543031 | NCBI WGS metagenome assembly OFRI01 (sample SAMN07774226, study PRJEB24372) | wastewater metagenome
TCAAGCTGAACGCCATTTCCAGCTCGTATGTAGCCTTGACCAGTCAGGTATGCAACAAGGTTATCTTGAACCCATCCAACTGTAACAAAGGCAGCGGGGTTGTTTGGAATTTCGTATTGAGCATAGATTGCACCCTCAAAGACACCGCCTTGTTGGGTGATGCTGTCCATCGGGTAGGGGACAACACTTATCCACTGAGATCCGTTAAGATCGGTGTAGTATATATTTAAATCGCTATTGGCACTATTATACCAGAGGCTACCCTGGACGGGGTTTGGAGGAGGCGATACGCTTACAAAGACGGGTGCAGATGTTGGAGAGGATACTGCTACAGCCGTCCATTGGACGCCAGACCATTTCCAGCTACGCCCATTGGACGTATATATCTGTCCCACCGTTGGACTAGGGGGAAAGGAGTAACTCATTGAGCTGAGGTTTACATCAATTGATTTTACCCTATAACTCGTTTGTTTAATGGGTCTATACCTCTCGCTCTCTGCCACCTGGCCAAACCGCCATGATTACTAATGTGACCAGTAACTGTGCACTGCACCTTTGTTGAGTTTGTTTTACTCATTGTTTTTGATGCCGTGTCAGGATATAACTCGTGTAGTTTTTTGGCCCCCAGAATTCCTGCTTTTGACTGATGGTTGGGGTTAAGTTCCAACATACGTGCAAAAGCGTCCTTTTGATGGTTAGGGTTTCGTTCTATTGCTGTCAAGATACCCCTATTATTTCCCGGAACCCCCTCTCCCCCGTCTGTAAAGTTCCATAAAATTCCCTCTCCTTTATCTTTTCTTCCAAACACCGATATCATGTAAATCTCATGACAGACAGCTTCCCTATGGGTTAGGCCTGTTTTCAAAAATAAAATACGCTCAGGAGGTGGGACTTTTACATTACTATGCTTTACAAATGCTCTCCTCCCCGTACCCATTCCGATATAATACGGGGTGCCGTTAGATCTGAGGTAAGCGTAGGTGTAAAACATTTTACTTTTATTATATCGGCGTATTAATTTTGTAAACTCAAGGCCCAAATCCCTGATTACCGTCAATCACGTATCCGCCTGCGTCTGTTGGTTCAAATATCTGAGGAGTACCTCCAGTAAGGTCTTGGTAATTATCGCCTGTAATCCAGTTGGGGAAATCATTATTTTGCCCGATAGACCCCCAGCCAATTCTATAGTCAGGAGCTTGATCTCCAGCTGTGTCAGTTGTCCATCCGGAGAGACCTTTCCCAGACACACTATTGTATCGCTGAGGAGTGCGCCACGACCTCATAATCCCTTCTGGTGTGTCAATAGCACTGTCACCCCACCCTGCGCGAATGGCAGTCATGGCCATTTCAGCCTGGAGTTGTTTTAAACAAGACTCGAAGTCAGCCCTTACGTCTTCTCTACGACGAACAGTGTCTAAATAGTAACGAGCAACAATCAGAGCTGTTCGGCGGCGGTTAGAGGTTATTAAAACTTGTCCGGCTTTACCTGACTGCTCAATATAGCTGTCAATTAAGGAGTTGGCGTCTTGAATCGCCATGCGCAGCTTAGCCACATTTACACTTGTGGCACCTGCGTCATCAATATTTGTAAGTTGAATCGCCTCTTTCAGGCCATAAGCAACAATGAAGTCATCTGGACTTGCAGAGCGAGGGTCGCTCTTGTGTTCCGTCATCACACCGGAACGGTTCTGATAAGGGAAACCCTGACCCCCAATTGTTTGACCTAGGTTTGACTGAATGTGACTTCCATCCGTGGTTTCGTCTGGTGCCGTTTGATTTCGAGCGGGTACTCTGTAAAAGGCCCTTACAGCATTCCGCTTCTTTACTACATCGTTCGCAGTCGGAGGTACCGGGCCACGTAAACACTGCTTCAAGTCTAATGGTGGTTCGTAAGAAACGAACACTTCGTCCCAAGGAGACAATGCTGAGTCCAAACCCAGTGTAATCATTGTATCCGAACTGTAGTTTAGAGTAGAGACTCCGTACTGACCGAAATTTACAGTAAAACTTGATATGGGTACTATAACATTCTTATCTAGCGGTTCTGAGAACCACAAGATAATTGACATACTGGTGGGTACGGTAATCTCTTTTATTTGCGGAATCAAAATAATTCTCCCCCTATTACTACGGTTTTACCCGTCAAATTTGATTTCGTAAACTCTGAGTGAACTCCAGATTATCGTAATTCGGGGCTGGAAAATACAGGTAGGAGGGAGTAGGCAACACTCTGAAATCGTCTTCTTTACCAAGATACTGGGCATTACTGTATAAGTTGTCGGTAGGTCCGAAACCTTCTGAAACCCAGAAAGCATAATCTTCCTTTCCTACTCTGCACACGTAGTTGTTTATAGGAGGGTATAGACACTGTGTTAAATAGTTTACAGCGAGGCGTAGAGGCCATTCATCCCGATAATTCACAGACCATGAGTCAATTGTTATGACAAAGCCTGCCTTGGTGTAGTCAAGTTGCGCTACGATGCTGCCGCCGCGTTGTTCAACATCCGGATAGGGGGGATTACTGTAATCGTATAGTTGAGACCTGCGGTTATACACCACACCGTCATTCCTGACAGTGATGAACCGGTTTTGCTCCACCCCGTCATCAAGATACAAATTATCCTGAAAGTTCCAAGTAGAGGAATAAATTGAGGGGCGACGTATGGCCATTTTAATTAAAGTTTTGATTGGGCAAGTAAGCAAGTACTACAGCATCGGGGGGCAACTGGCTGAGTACACAGGGAACAAACTCGATAGGAGTTTCATCGGGGTCTCCGTCAGCGTTGGTGGGCTGGTAATAGGGGGGATTCACGCTCCCCACTGATTGAGTATTTAGGTTAAAACCGGGGGGAATGGGGGCCACAGATAGTGCTTTTGCTACCAGTCCCTTTGCAGCGGTTACTACACCTTCAAATGCGGATGCACCTGCGGCTTTCAGTGTGTTAAGAAAGGTGGCTGGGGCTTCAACTACAAATTGGTTTGACCCAAAGAAGGACTTACCACCGTAAGTAAATCCTGCCGCAGAAACCACGCCACCGAAACTGCCGGGGCCACTAACTGCTAGATTGCCCTTAATCTCTACGTTTTTACCAACCTCCACATTGTTTGTTACAAACAGTGATCCATACACCGAGCAATCCAAATCAATTGCAATTGATTCCACAAAGAGCGAAGGTGCTGCATTTGAAGTGTTTTGTCCAAATCCTGTGCACTGTACAAAAGTTGGATCGTAGTTGGAACCGCTGCTTGTCATTTTACGCTGGAGGGGTGGGAGGTGTGTTGCCGGTTACCGACGCTATGGCCTTATTTGCCTGGTCTTGAAAATACTTGATCATTTGATCAAAGGCTTCGTTGAAACTGGAGAAGGGAAGTATAGAGCTTAGGGGAGAAGGTAGAGGTGGTAGAGTCGGAGGGGTGATTTGACCGGAGATGATCTTTGTGAATCCGTCGCTATCTCGCAAAAATGCGAGTGCAGTATCTTCATCAGTGTAGGTAGGCGGAAGAATAGGTAACGGTTCAACAGGTTTCTCTGCCTTCTCGTTCATTGGAGGTGTAAACCACTGAGTAGTTTCTCCGAACGGGTTGCCTCGTGGCTCAGTTCCGTATGCCGTATACTTTGGCATTTCATTCGCACTTGTCACAAAAACTTTATCCCAGACAGTCGCAACTTTAGATGGTTGAGGTTTATCTCCCCCTGTGTCAGGGAACGCAGTTGTGTCATTGCCGCCTGCATGACCATGCTGCATGTCAACGTGACGAACCCAAATATACTTTGAATCACGCCGCAGGCAAACACAAAGCCAATCATTTCCGTAAGGGCCACCTGCTTCAATTACTGTGCAACCCCAGTTTTCTTCGCAAGGCAGAGGTAGTGTACCTTTCTCGTAAATTGGCATACGAGTCATTGTACTGTTGTTTGGGATTTTGAGTTTGTTCTTCTCACTTGTGGCGAGAATTTGAGGGTCAAACATCACATCTTGCAGCACAGCAAACTGAAACTGCCCATTTGAAACTGAAATGTTAACTCGCTTACCGAGTAATCCTTTAGGTTGTTTCCCCTTAAACGCAGGAGAAGTGTCTATCCAGTGAGACTGATCGGGCTCTTCCCCTACCCTCTTATCCGAAAACTCCCCCACTCCTGTTCCCTGAGGTATGTCCGGATTCATATCATCAAAAATTACCTTAACGCGCCCTCGTTCTTTAGGGTCATCAACATCTACGATCTTACCACGTACCGTTCCTTTTTGAAACCCTAGAAACTGGTTACTCTGGTCAGCCACACTGAAGGCTTGTGCCAGCTTGCGTATTAACGGATCTCTGCTTAGCATATCTATTTCCAGGCAGCAAATTTAGGTATATTTCTGGGATGTTTTTTAACCGCTCTCACAGGTTGCACAGATTGCACCGGTGAGGGGAGTGTTGGGGCCGGCAAAAGTACTGGAGCAGGAGGAAGCTCTGGTTCTGGCTCTGGAGTGGGCTCTGAGTCTAGCTCTGGCTCTGGAGTAAGTTCAACCACTGGGAGAGTTGAAACACACTCTGAAACTTCCACAATTTCTGAAAGGGTGAGTTCTGTTTCTTCAGAGAAACCAAGCGTCTTTTTTCTTGTGATTGCCATTAGTTTAACCGCTTTTACTAGTTTTACCCCCGTCAACCCCGAGTCAGATACAGAGTCCTGGACTGAGTTGTAGGATAACGCCACGACGCCTCTTTAGTTATGTCAAAGAAAGCATCCTCGGCGGCAGAAGCATCCGCAATAAAGTAGGCATATCCAATTTTATAATGATTCGCATCTACTGTGTAGGACTCAGCAGCATTTTGACAAGTGGGTGCAAACTTGTAAATAGAAGCATCCCAAACAGGAGGAGCCACTGGAGTTACTCCACCACTCTCCAGATCCGTGTCAAGAAACCCGGTAAGAGCAACACAAGGGGAGATATTGACATAATCTCCTTCCCAGTCTCCATACCCTTGAGTAACTGGTGAGGTTGTATCTGCGATGCGGTTATGTAGGGGATCATAATCTATGGTCTCTGCCTCGGAAAATTCGTCAAATTGCACATCAGACGCTGGAAAGACCCCGGCATTTGCATAAGCACCTGTCTCAGGTGAGTTGTAGTAAGCAATATTTGAGTACAAGTACGACTCCGCATACACATAGGTGTAATCTGGAACGGGTTGATCATACAGAAACAGTTCCTCGTAGATTGCTGGTAAGTCGTCCTCAGGAGGGCAACGCATTTTCTCAGGTTCGATACTTGAACCCCAGTAACCAAAATCCTGGCAAATTAGCGAAACCTTTTGCCATGCTGTTTCATTACGACCATATTCAAGAGGAAGTCGTATGAAGTACTTCTCCCAATTCTCCTGAGCCGGTCCATCATTCAAATCAGCAAGTAGAGGATTAATATAGTTGTCCTCAGCAAGATGCTCAACTGTTTCAGCCACTTGCAAAGCTTGAGATTTCCACAGTCGCAGAGGACTCTCAGCATTTTGAACATTGGGACTAACCGTGTAAGTTAGACCACTGAATACTAGGTTTGATATGTCAGCTTGGTAGGTAGTTGTGAGAGAGTCTGAGATTGTAATTGCGGGTAGTTGGACCCTGCCGGTATATGTTCTGGCGTTGTAGTTAAAGGTGTATTCCCCGGTTACAGCAGAAATACTATACTGAAATATGTAATCGTTGGTCACATATGAAACATTTGGCTGCAGGAGAACACTGTCACAATAGAATAAAATTACTGTGGGGTCAAACACTGGGGCCGGAGCAGCACTTGGAGCATGGGAATTCACTTGTATCCATGCACTGTCATAATAAATAGAGGCAGCCCTCACTTCTGGAAGAGCCTGTGCATAATCCCACCACATCAAACCCTCAGTGTCTGGACCAAACCAAGTAGAATTTGCAATATACTTCAGTATTGAGTCAGGGTAAAGCTGCCAAGTTTGATTATCATAATACTTTACGAGAAGAGTAACGTAGTCTCCAGTTACTGTTATGCTGAGGTTAGATACTGTAAAGTTTCCACCATTTCTGGTAAGACCAGTTGAGTCATAGATATAAGTGGGCACTTGGCTGGGTAGAAGCTGAGCATCAGAGGCGAAGGTTGACACGGTTGGATAGCCAAATTCTGTCGGTGTCCAATAGGTGGCGCCATTGTCTTTGAACAAAGTGACATACCCTGGAGAGGTAAGTGTGCCCTGCACTCCAATCACTCCGTCTGCCACAGACAAACCGGTAACGTCTTGGATGCGAACCAAAGTACCATCCGGCAAAGTTGGTGCCCCAGCCTGGAAAGCAGTTACATTTGCAAAGACTTCCTCAGGGGGTGAGTTTAGGGTTGGCGCATCCCGGTAGTCAATTTCCACCCATGAGGCGCAATTACTTGTGTCAGGAATCCAAGTAGACAGAACACCGGTAACATCGTTCCACCACAGATCACCAAGTTCTGGAGCCCCCGGAGCATGTTGAGATACAACAATCTTCTGGTAATAAACGTAATTTACAATGTCGTTGTAGGATATTGTGGTTACTTTCTCAGGTAGAAATACGGAGGTTTGTTCGTTAAACCCGTGAATGCTCAGTGAGTCAAAGGTGAAGTTAAACGGTAAATCTCCGCCTTTGTTACTCCATACTCCGTGAAAGTTATTGAGTACATTGATTGACCCCCAATCAGAGGGGTCTTCCCAGTGCAAAATCACCACTTCGCAGTGAGTGTTTAAACTCTGTGTTGCGTTGGAGTTAGCTTGAACTAAGTACGCAGTTAGACCAACCGCACCAGCAAAATCACCAGGTATGGTAAAATACCACAGTTCCAAGTTAGCGTCATACTCAGGGGAGATTACGGGGAGCAATGTTGCCGAATCTGTGGCTACGTAGACTGGTTTATCAAAATAATAAGTTGAATCTTCAAACAGAGTCGTTGTCAGAAACTTGAATTTCTTTTGATTGTCATATCCCGGATAAAGAGTCAGAGTGGACCCATCTTGCCCACAAATGTAACTGTAGTCTCCGGAAACTCCGATCTTCTGCCTGTTGAACGGTGCCGGTCGGTAGTTCGGTATTTCTACTAATATCTGAGTGTTGGTCTCAATTAAATCAAAGAAATCCGAGGTTAGGGTTCCGATTGAAACGGCATACTTATCTTCTTCTACATCTACCGATTGAATTTGGTAAACATTGTCACCAAGTACAATTCGGGCAACTTGAGTTTGAACTCCGGGACGAAGAAACTGTAATCTATCAATTATAATTTTATTATCAAAGTTACGAATTTCGTAAACCTTGGGAATCAGGTATGAGTTATAAACGCCAAATGTTCCACCCAACAACTGCCTCTTTTGATCGGCTGTTGCGGGCAAGTTACCCCAATAGTTAGGTCCGTTCCAACCCAGCATCTGAGCAAGAAAGTCCAGTTGACCTTGTACTCTTTCTTCTACTTGAGTTACTTCCGTGGTTTGTTTTGAGGTGAGGTACGGACTTGTGTAATTCCTAAGTTCGTAATCTTCAACATTGAAAGTTGGGGTATACGTTGTCATTTTAGTTCTCCACAATGACTTGATATTGAGTTAGTTCAGCGTATTCTTGTTTCATTGCGGTTGGTGGGTTCATCCAGGTTGTAGGATATATTGAAACTTCCTCATAGAGATCTATTAAGTCCGTGTCAAATGGTTTTGTAAGCCAGTCGGCAACAGGAGTGTAATCTCTTCGGATTACTTCTCGCGTGTCTCTTAACTTTGTAACTTGATAGTCATTATTAACTGTTATCTCCGCAAGTGAACAAAAAGTTTCACCAACCGGCAACGTCCCGCTAGGGTACAAGACCAGTGAAGCCCGAGGTACAGGTACAGAGGGTCTTTCTAGAAGGGTTATAATCCCAGTAACTGTGATTGACTGAATTGAGATTTTGGCAGATGAGAACTCCACTCTCCATCCAGTCTGCAAAACTTGAGATGTGACAGGTAGAGCAAAGTATTGCCCTGTTGTGTCGCTTGAGATCGCAGTTGTAGTTACTTCTGACAGAACTCCATTATTCACGTAGTAAAGAGTTGCGGTACCGGTGTAAGCAGTTCCGGTGGGACACCGGAGAGTTATGCTCTCGTAGGATTGTGCTAAGACACTCTCCCATTGAATGTAGGATGAGGTTGGTTGAGCATAACTTGGATAGTAGCTGTCTTCTGTTGACCAGTTTAAAGTTGTTGTGTCAAGAAAAGCATTTACCGCAGGGTATCTCCACCCTGTTATTAAATCTGTACTTGCAGTTATTGTAAGGGGCAAACCAGTTAATGCAAAATCAGTAACAGAGTATTGAAAAGGTAGGGGCTCATCGTTGTAAATTAACTGGTAAGCAAGATCATATCTACCGTTCAAAACCTCAAGAACTTCTAAATTGATAAGGGCTGGATATACAAAGGTTTTTCCTTGTTTCCAGACAAGATTACCAGAAGATATTATAAGGTCGCCTTTACTTTCTGAGACACTAACTCGCACTGAGGATGGGCTTAGATCACTTTCTCCCCAAGGTACAAATACATAACCAACCTCCTCGATGTAACCAGGACCCACATTGGACTCTGGTACTACATTGTAAAAGTCAATTTGATAGGTTTCACTAACGGCAGGAAGGCGACGATAAATAGGTCTTCCACCTGGGACCCACTCTGTGGGTCTGGACTCTAGGCTCTTAGCTTCTATGTACTGAGGAGACAGTAAGTTTATACGAGAAGTTCGTAAGGTTGTTTGAACTTCCGGGGTTATCCCCCCACTAATACTCGTAAGTTGTTGGCTCATAGTCTCATAGTTCCCTCAGAGTAATCGGGGGGAGTTTCTGTGTAAGGTGTTCCAGAGTACCAGGATAACTGCGGAGTCTCTCCGATTGTTGCAGTATTCTCCCACACATACACAAGTTTTTCTCTTGAGTTTGTGAACCGACCTTTATTTTTTGGAATGATTGTTATTTGTGCCACACCGAGTTTGATGGCAGATATGTCCCGACCGAGTTGAGACAAAATTGCCTCCTCACAGGTGTACAAGTCAACATACCGAAGCAAGTTTCCTTCAAACTCCTCAATACGTGCCGTGTTGATTACGGTTGTGTTGGTCCAGTTGACAATTGTATCTTCGGGGGTAAACGCAAGCATAACCCTGTATAGATTCCTGCCATCTTCAGACAAAACAGTGTCTTCAGAGTATTTGACGTAAGCAGGATCAAAGTACGGAATGTAGTTTGAAGACTCAAATTGGGTTGGTTGATACAAGGCATCTTGCACAAAGATACCATTCTCAAGGTAAATGTAAAACTCAAACAAGGGGTGAACATTGGTTGTAGCTGTGTAAGAAATTACACTGGAACCTTGACGGAAGAAAGTGCGGTCTCCTTTAAAGAACCGGAACATTCGTGTAGGAGTTATCTTTGTGAGACCTTGCAAGTACTGTAAGAATTGTCCTTTCTGGGGGGGTTTGTCCAAATACAGTGGAAATACAAGTCCTTGATTTATCAAATCTTGAACGTTTGTACTTGTAGGTGTGAAGTACTTTGCAGCGATGTAATAGTTTGCAGGTAAAACACTATCTTCACGGTACTCTAGGTATGTGAGAGCAGGGAAACGAGGGTTGTACTTTGCAATTGGTAACCCTCCGTCTGCGTTTTGAGTTAGAACTTCCTTTATAATACCTTCTTCAACTAAACTGTCAAAGTATACGCTAGTTGTTTGACCATTCGGTTCGTATGTGAATGAACTCACTACATACGCATACTTGTTAACAACACCTTTCCGTATATCCACATAGTTGTAGTAAGGGTCAGCCACAGGGTCAGGACCAGAACCTACTTGTGGTGTAAACACCCAGGAACCAACAGAGTAGGAAGTACCTGCGTTCAACTGGAGGGGAGTTATTGGGCTTCCAAGTTTAAAAGCAGCTAAAGCACCTGTGATATTGTTCGTGGCTGGTTCCAGAGTGAAGTTTTGACCTACAACCCAAACAAACGTTCCGGGTCGCAGGTTAACCGGTATCAGAGAAGTGGCATCAGGAATAAATTGATTGTCACCTGAGACGTAGTCATACTCTATAATCTCTGGAGCGTAAATACCTCCGCCAGTGGTTTCTTGATAGACGTTTCCAACAACCCATGGAGAGTACGTTTTGGCTGCAGAAATCTTACCAAGTGTGATTAGTCCTGCCACGTCTATCTGGGAACCAACCGTTAAGTTCTCATTTATTACATGAAGTTGATTATCTCCCCCGACTGAAGAATCCCAGTAACAAACTTGACCTTGAGTGTAAACTCCAGGTACAAGGTAAATAATTTGTTGTAGAACTAAGTTATTATAGACAGTTTGATCTTTTTTATTGTCAGAGTATGGTGTAAAGTTTGTTTGAACGGGGTAGAAAACTGGAATAGGGAGTGTTGTGGTTACTAAATCGTCAACTTTTAGTATTGTACCTGTTGGCTCAAATGTGTATACGTCAGTGTAAGTTGCGGCGGAAGGGTCTAAGAGTGTAGGAGTATTATAAGCAGCACTGACTGAAATATGGGGGTCAATGAACCGAGTGGCAGCATCAAATGTGGAGTAGAAAGCAGCATCTACGTCACTTACTGTAGGATCAACTGTACTAGGAAAGACTTGACCCGGTGTAAGAACAGAAAACAGCCTGTCTCTGAAGTTTAAAGATGAGTCTTTGGTGTTAGACCCGAAGCTGCCATTTGCATCAACCTCAACGGTTAAGTTGTACTGAACTTGACTCAGAGTTATAGGATACAAGTGTCCTCTGTTCTCCACTGGAACGGAGAAATTAACAACGTTTTGACCTCTCTCCAGTTGAGCCTGGTTCAACTCAATACCGTCAGGACCCAGAACGAAGAAAGAAATTTGACCATTCGGTTTCAGATAATCGGTAAGGTAGTTGTAGGTCCCCTGGTTTGGACGATTTGGCTGGACAGAGGTTTGAGTACCAACGCCGTAAAAGTCAATGAAGAAGTCTTGCCAATCCTCAGCACTTACAGGGTTTCTACGACGAATAAGAGTGAAAAACCTTTCTTGAACTTCTTGATATGTTTCTACATCACTACCACCCTGAGCCGGTTGGGGGTTCGTAGCTGTCAAGCCCGGAACATTAATTGCTCCGACACCCGTGATTGAATTTGCAGGTGCGTTGTAGATACTGCCAACAAATTGCGAAGCTACAGTGACATTTGCAGTTGTCTCACCCGCAGGTATGGAAATAGCACTATCTGTAACGAATGTAAATTCTTCAGCACCAGTTAAATTGGCGTTTGAAGTAAAAGTAGCACCAATTGGAATATTAGTTACACTGTTAGAAGCAGGTACAGTTAGAACTAAACGAGCAACGGAGGGAGTGCCAAGACGTCGCATTGCGCCCAAAAAGGGACCAATCCACTCGATTAGTATTGACTGAGGTAAAAGATTCGCCCAGAATAAAAATTCTCCCTGAGCAAATGCCTGACCTTCCAGTAATGCTGCTAAAGGATTACTCGCACTAAAGTCATTAAGTGTCTGACCACTCGCCTCATAAACCCTCTGCGTAGCGGCTTGTACTAAAGCGGCTTCGTTACGGGGATCTAAATCAACTGAAGGAAGGGGTGAATATCTAGGCACGGGTTATTCTCACCGTCTGACGTGATTACTTTTACCCTGTTACAGAGGACAGAGTATATCAGAGTTGCCAGCACCAATGCTATAGTTGAAGCAAGTTGGGTCAGTAGCCGAATCATAAACGCCATTATCAATTTCAATTGTGTCTAAAAGATTATTGATTTGATCAGCAAGAACCAATTTGGTTACAAGATCTGGATTGTCTAGAGCAGCAAATTTCTGAGCTATGGACGGCCCGGGGATAGGGGGGATACCTCCCGCGTCATTGTACTTATCGTTTGTTGTGTAGCTCTTTGGCGCATTACTTATGATATTTACGGGGTTAGCAGGGATTGAAGAGTCAAACCCAAAATTCCATACACCAGACACAACCTTGAGTCCAGTGATTGAGAAACCAGATACGTATAAACCTGCAGCATCTAAAGTTGGTTGGTCGTTAATTAAGGAAACGTAGGCAGAGTCTAAACCATTTGGGCCTGTTTGAACGAGAGAGTTCAAACCGAGTGGGGCATAGTGCCAATCTAAATCTTGGCCATCAAAGTAGATTTGTTGGGAACCATTTAAAAATTGAGACGTCACTATGACGCCCGAACTAAAAGTTGTCTTCATAAGATGTGAACAGTCTCACGTTAACTGGTTTTACCCTTACACCTTGTACCTTTGATGTGTTTAACCATGTTGCCAGGGGCGAGCATCATTCCACACTGAGGGCACGGTGATTTGGTCGCTTGTAACGCTTTGCCACATTTGCGTTGTGCTTCTTTTTTGTGTGGGGGGTTTGCCTCAGGGCGAGATGCAGAGGCGCTCATTCTGGCGCGGGTCTCTTCACTTCTGGTCCTATCCTTTATCTGAGCATTTGCTATTTTTGCCATCTCCGAATTGAACCCGCCAGTTGATGTGGATATATTATAACACCATGTTGAACCTACATAAATTTCGAGAAGAGCTTCTTCAAACTCCCTATCACTGGAGTTGTCTTCTGAATAGTCCCAAACAAAGTGTAAAGGATTTTTTTGCAGTTCTCTCCTAAAGTCACTGTAAGGGTTTCCGACGTGATGATTGCCCACCCTGTTCATGTAGTTGCAGTAATCTTTTGCGGAACCGATGTAAAATCTGCCCGTTTTTGAGTTGGTCGCTGTGTAAGTGATCATAAAAAATGCCCCTGGTTACAGAGGCATTATAGCATTAAATTAAGTTGAGTAAACTCTAAGTAGTTGACTTATGTACGCTCAAAATAATTTACAGTGAACTCGACTTCGATCTCCTGAACATCGGCGCTTTCGCGATCAACATCAGCAGTTGTGATTGAAACGAACTGGCACTCATAGCAGATATATTGTCCGCCACCAACTGCTTCACCTTCTCCATCGCAAGAACGAGGAGTAACTGTAACTGTGATTGGCTCACAGTTGTAGTTGAGCCAAAACTCTTCAAGGGGCTTGAAGATAGATGGATCGTAAGGGGCAGTTAAAGTAACATTATCTGCAGTACGGGGACCAACAACATGGTAGATTCGGTTACCGGTGCCATTGGCATAGGTGCTGGAATCGGAGTTGTCGTTGATACCGCTAAATTTGGTAAAAACCGCTGTAAAAGTCGGTCCACCTAGCGCAGTGAAGCTAACTTCATACTGCGACTTAGTGATTGGTCTTAGAATAGCCATAGAAACACCTCCTTATAGTTCCTTCCCTTATCAGGACAGGACGTTGGTGATCATCGCGCCAGAACCGATAAGACCAGTAGCACCGAGGCCAACGAGGTTGACTACGCGCTCAACAGTGATCTCAGCGCGAACAACACGGCGCTCACGGATATAGTACTCAGGACGGACAGCAGGTGTGCCTGTCAACTGATAAGTATAAGCGAAAGCGGGAGTGGCAGCGTTGGCGCCACCAGCAGGCATAACAGAGTCGGAAGGACCGTTGGGGCTGTAGAACAACAGGAGGCCGTTCTCAGGGAACACGGGCTGCAGGCTACCATCAGTAGCCAAATAACGACCTTCAGCCACACGCAAACCACGCTCAAGACCGAAGTAACGGGCAAGCATGTCGGTGTCAATGCTGTCAGCAGTTGTATACTTGATACGCTCAAGGATAGCCTGGTTGGTCAGCAGTTGGTCAAACACAGCGGTTCCAACAACCATACTGTTAGGACGAATACCGATCTGGTTAGCGACTGAACGCTTCAGAGTCAGAACGTCTTCGATAGGGTTGGAGGTCAAAGAAGACCACGCAGAAGGACCAGCAGCAGAGGAGTAGGCAGTACCGAAAGTTGTCCAGGTTGTGAAACCAAGACCGTCTTGAGTGCCTGCGCCTGTGTTTGGCTCGTAAGGGTTGTAGGTACCTGTAACGGTAACGGCTTGAGAAACGGTGTACTCATAGGCGTTCATCAAGCGGGACATAGCGTTGCGGGTTTCAATCGCACGCAGGTCTACTTGAGCGGGGCCTTCGCCAGCGTTCTCAATAACTTCTTCAGGAAGTTCCCACGCAACCACTTCTTGCTCAAGAGCATAAGGCTCCGAGTCATAACGTGATTGAACGTAAGGAATATTTGTACCATACGCACGACGGAAGTCGTTGATGGCGAATTGCTCTTTGCCGAAGCGCAGAATACGACCAGTACGGGTCGGGGTGTCGACGACGGGGGCGATGAAGTTGGCAATGTTGGTCGCAGGAAGCATAAAGCCCTGGGCCAAAGTTGTCAAAATCGGATCTACGCCCGCATACGTCTGTTGCAGGTTCATCATTTTAGATGATCTCCTCTTCAGAAATAAGGGTTGACTTCAAAAATCGTAATAAACGATCCCTTGGACTTACACCTGCGAACAGAATGCCAAGGGATAGGTTTAGCTATTAGGCGAAGGATACGAGAACTAAGTCACGACCGCCAATCGTAACGTTTTCGCGAACAAGGGGAGTAGTACCGTCAAGAGTAACGGCAGTACCAGCAGCTGTAGCCTGACCCAAAAGGTTGACTTGGAGCTGAGTAGCTAAGGCGATAGCGGCGGAGGCAGGATCAACTTCAACCAACAGGAGGCCGCTTGTGGCAACAGTAAGTTGACGAGCGGTGTAAGGTTGTGCTAAAGCGGTAGGCATGTAAGCCTGGTTGATACCTACGATTGTGGTAGGTGCAACGGTGAAAGCATCACCAGCAGCAGCATAGTTAGGGCCTGCCCATGTAGCATATGAAACGGCGCGAAGTTCGCCAATTTCAACGGTACCAACGACACCACCTTGGGTATCGATCGCTGCTTCCCATGTTTCTGCGTAGCGGATATCAAGGTTGTTATCACGAGAGCTCTTTATCTCTCGTTTCTTCCAGTTGCCTGGAAGTTCAGACTATATCTTCACCCACTTGGGGTGCCGGGCACTCGTGTCAGCTTCATCACTGGTCTAGTGGTATGCTGTTAGTCGTTGAACCTTCCGCCCATCCCTGAACGGCTTGGCTGCTGATTGTCCCAGAGGGAGATCCCAGCAATTCACCCAGTTTATCACTCAACGTTGCCGTTGAGGGCAGCACTTAACCCGACTGCTTTCCGTATATAGGTCCGGAATTTGTGGCCATTGTATTATCCTATAGTAAAGTGGACTTCAAGTGTGCCTTGCCAAAACATGACGAGACAGATTTGACAAGTTGCAAACCATATCACAATGTGGACATTGAGTATAAGTTCGCTTATGCTTGCCATGAGGTAGTTTGCCAGAGACGTAACCCATTCCGGGGCACGTATAAGACCTTTTGTTGTTTAGTCCGTTGTTCCACCAAGGCATTTTACCAAGGTTAGTTGCAAGTTCTCGGGCTTTCTCTCTGACTTTGTCAGATACCCCGAGTAAGTTTCGAGCTGCTGCTCCTTTCTTTCCGGCTTCCGAGTGATGGTTAGGGTTCAATCGTCTAAACTCTTGTCTGGCTTGAGCAGTTGCCTCAGCTCTAGTTATCTGGCCTTCAAGTGCAAGGTAGGCAATCCTGTCCCAATTATCTCCGGTCTCTTGAAAGCGAAGTCGGTGCATAAAAGTGTGCATCGCTACGTTTACTCTAACCAGGTTGCTTGGGTCGTCAGTCCCGCCAGCGTGTGTAGGGACGATGTGGTGTAAGTGGTAGTTGATTTTCATACTTATTTTTTACCCTTACTGGTATTCTACGTAACACCGACATCTGTCATAACACCTACAACCTTTTCCAGGTATCGGTAGCTCGCCAAAAAGTTGCCAGCCCATTGAATCGTATTGTTTACAGTCGATGCAACACTTCTTATCGCGTTTAGCTACTCTTCTCATTTCTTTGAAGCCTTGATCTTGAGAGACCATGTATTGCCCGAGATTGAAAAATGAGAAAGTAGGACTTGATAAGTATCGTATTACTCTTTGTGCTAGAGAGAACCAAGTTTTTCCTTGGGCTCTTTGTTGTTCAGCTTCGAGCTCACCAATCTGTTCCGGATTGATATTATCAAGTTCGTCAATACCGATGTCAACTGCTCCGGGTACTGCCCCGAGCAAGTTGTAATCTGCAAAGTCAAGAGTTTGATCCCCAGGTCGTAGAACACCGGAGTCAATATAAGTTTTTGTTTCTGCTAAAAAAGTAAGCAGAGGAGGGAGCATGTCGCCGACAATTACGGGCCAACTTTTTTCAAGTTTTTGCTCGGGTTTGTCAGTTCCAACTCCCAAAATAACTGCGGCTAAGGCAGAGACAAGGGTTTTATCGATCAGAGTCCTTTCGTACTCTTCCCACTTCATTAACTTGTCTCTGTACCCCTTAACCAAGGCGATTGCCTCGCCTTTCATTCTTTCCTCAAGGGTTGGTTGATCTTTGCTTTTTGCAGCCAGTGTTTTTGCTTGAGAGAAGAAGTCGGACCTTCTCTTTGTTACCATTCCGATAGCTGAAAGAAGGTCCATCTATTTACCTAACTCAGGAGAACATTGCTTTTTTCAATGCTTCCACATAATCGAGTTTGCCTTCAGACTCATCAACCATTCTGAGAGCTTTCTCATGGGGGTCGAGATCAGACTCGGCATATTGGAAAGTACCACCGGCAACTTCACCAAAGGAAACCATTGGGGGAAGCTTGCTCAGGAGGTTGAGTAACTTCGTTGCGGAAGTCTCACCTTCAGAGAACTCAAGAGTACCGAATTCAAGACCTTCCACATAGGAAACAAGCTCTTGCTCAGGCATCACACCATCGGTCAGACGACCTTCTGTGTACAGGTGTCCGATTGCTTCGGCCATCTGCATCTTACGGAAGTTCATCTTCTCTTCTTGATGCTTGCGCTCCAGCGCGGCATACTTCTCCTTGAGTTCGACCAGTTCGTCATACATCTGCTGCGGGAAACCCATAGCTTTAGCTTGAGCGCCGGAACCCATACCATAATCCATCTCTGGATTCATGCCATAGTTCATACCACCGCAAGCGTGGTCGGTAGAGAGTTCGTTGTAGTCCTCATCGCCTTCATCCACACCGTCATCGCCTTCACCTTCTTCGTAGGTGGAACCGAAGCCAGTCTTGGTGTAAGGGTCCTTCATCTTGCGCTCACCATGCTCTTCAGCATAGGTTTTGCCAGAGATTTTATCAGTAGTTTCGTCAGGGGTATCGGTGTCGTCCATTGCGCCAGGTGTCAACTGACGAGCTTTTGACTTCTTGCCGTCGCCGATGTTAGCGCGTAAGCTATCAAGGGACTCACCATAAGCACCGTCGGGGCCTACAGTTTCATCAGCTTCGTCAACTTTGTCCATCGCGCCAGGTGTGAGCTGCTTGCTGGTGGACTTCTTCTCACCGCGATAAGACTCGGCATAGGCACCGTCAGGGCCAACTGTTTCACCAGGGGTGTCAGTGTCGTCCATAGCGCCAGGTATGAGCTGACGATTTTTGGACTTTTTGCCATCACCGATGTTCTCACGCAGTGACTCGAGGCTCTCCTCACCGGACATATCACCCTGATCATACTCTGCGTGTTCAACCATTTTCTTGCCCTTCATTGACTTGCGAGCGATTGTTACACCGTCCTCACCTGTCATTTCTGCAGCTTCTGGTTCACCGTAGAGATAATCGTGGGTTTTAACCGACTTAGCCTTAGCGTCGGAACTCTTTATGCGAAGAACACGCATACTTCCATCAGACATCACATTCACTGTGCTTACAGCAAACACTTCGTCATCTGGCATTTCCTCAGACTCAGTGGGCATCTTTGTAGCGGTTTCGTCACGACCGTAGGGGTCGTTACCGGAGGAAGTTTTTGGAGCGTTTACTCCATAGTCTTTGGCGCCAGCGTCATACTGGTCGCTGTTCATAGCTTGATCATAGCCATCTTCTTGACCCGCCCAACGGCTCTCGCCTTCGGCATTGTCCTTACTGGCTTTGGCAGTGTTAAACCTGTCGTCTTCCTGTTCGGCAGACTCAGCGGTGTTCATACGGTCACGGTCTTGCTCGCCGCTCTTAGCTGTTTTCATGCGCTCAACATTACCAGCTGGGCCTTGCTTACCTGTTTTCATGCGGTCAACATAACCGTCAGAAGCAGAACGAGCGGTTTCATAACGACCAAACTCGTCTTCCTCAGCATGATCCGCAGTCTTTGCCTTTTTCTCCTCAATTTTTTTCTTGATGAAATCAGGCATTTCTTCGTGATCTTCAGCAAAGTGACCCTGAGCCTTTACTTGAGCTGCACGAGCTTTAAGTGCGGGGGGCAGTTCTTTGTGGTCCTTCGAAAGAAGTTCATCTTCTTCCTTACCAAAGCGTTTTACTTCTTTGGCTTCAGCACCTTTGCCTTCTTTTTTCATCCGCTTAGCTTCAGCAGCGCGATCAGCGGCAGCCTTGCGTTCAGCGGTTGACTCTTTGTGAGCCTCGTCGTAGACATTTTCTACAACTTGCATAACTTGGCCGTTGGCACCTTTGACGTGCTTCCGGCTGATTTGTCCTTGGTCCATAAATTCCTCTTCCGGAAAATGATTAGAGAGGTCAGCCGTCTGCTGAGCGATTTCAGTTCCTTCGCGACCTAATTTTTTACTTGTTTCTTTAAATTGTGTGGCATCTGGGTTTGCCATTTGAGCTGTTTCAGTATTAGTTGCTGCGGATGAGGCAGCAGCTTCCTGAACAGGTTCCGTCGTTTGTGTTTGTTGACTGGTTTGTAACTCTTTTACCGCACTCGACACATCTTGACGGACAGCATCGAGTTTTTCACGGAGCATTTCAAGTGGACTTCTCTCAACAATAATTGTTGGTCCAAGTTCATCATCAAAAATTTCCGAGGCAGCTAAGTTCACGGCGAAGTCGTAGATTCCTTCCTGTTCAGAAAACGAGAAGGGCTCTAAACCTTTTACAGCTGGAGGTGAAGCCCCCAGCAGAGCAAGATGACGAGCACTCCATTTCCCTTTAGAAGGGTTAATAGCACTATCGGGTGAGTAGAAGGAGATCGAAACCTTTCGGTAATGACCATCCTTTACCAAATCTTTTGCAACAGGAGAGAACTCCACGTCGGCGTAAAGATTGTCACCTTTCTTTGCGAATCCTTTGATCCAGCCATAAGCTGGTAAGCTGTCGTTATCACCAGCATGTCCGAGCACGAGGGGCGCCGTGTGAACAGACGGGTCATAAGTCTCCACCACTTGTTGAAGGTCTTTCTCAGAGAAATGCCTCTGGACCCCCTGTGCTGAAGTTTGATCGCCAGCTTTAAATACGTGGATTCTTTTTGTAAAAGTCATTTTACTTTTTCCCCCTGTATCTTTTTACCCTATTTATCCATTTCAACTGCTTCATCCTCGGTTATAATTTGATTGCCGAACGGCTTGGTTGGTTCTTCCTCTTCCTCCGACTCTCCGAGTATACTCATTATTTCCTCTTCTGTCAAGGGTTCTTCTTCACCCTCTCCCAATCCAAGAGTTTCCATTAACTCCTTATCAGAAATTTCATCCTCTTCATCATCCCCCTCTTCCTCCGACTCTCCGAGTATACTCATTATTTCTTCTTCTGTCAGAGGCTCTTCTTCACCTTCGTCTAACCCTGGGGTTTCCATTAACTCCTCATCAGAAATTTCATCCTCTTCATCATCCACCTCTTCATCAGACATACCGCCAAGTATGTCTTCCATTTCTTGGTCTTCGTCTGGCTCAGAAATAGCGTCAGTCTGTGACTCTTCAGGTGTTGCACCTTCAGGTTCATCCATTACGTTAGCTGCTGATGTAAGGTCTTCCTTGGCAGCATCCACATTTCCTTCAGCAGGTGGCGCAGCCTGATCACCTTCTGCCCCAAAGATAGACCCAAACAAGTCTTTATCCTTCTCAGGGTCAAAGCTTACGGCTTCATCTTCAGGGTTCTCTTCTTTCTTTTCTTCAAGCTCAACACGGAAGTGTCTCTCAATCCATTCCTTTCTTGGGGTGTACCCAGATTGAATCATTAGAGACACGTCAGGCATTGTTAGAGGAGACTCTTCAATACGGAACTCTCGAGTCAACGATGGTGCGGCAACGTCTGTGCCGAAGTTGAGATCAACAATCCACCGAACAAGAGTTTGGGTTAGTGTGTGAGAAATTGCTTCAGAGATTTCGCTTGCTCGTACTACACGTACTGTGTTGGCAACTTGAGAGGAAGCGCGAGACCCAGCTTCAGCTTGACCAGCTTCATTTTCTCCGCACAGGACTAGGGATATTTCTTTGTCAATGTACTCAATAAGATTCTTGAAAACTTCGGGAGAGCCAGATGGAACTACAAACTCAAGTTCGTAACCTTCAGGCAGAATCATCGCTGTTTCTTGAGAGAGGTTGGAAAGATGCCCGTAGAGCGTATCTAACTCCCTTGTGCTCGCAGACAAGGGTGCCTTGGCCACCGCTGTAGGTGTTGCGTAACGGTCACCATAGAGAACGTAGGATTCAATGGCACGTCGTCTAAACTTTACAAGGGGGTAGAGAATGCGTCCAAGGGCAGAGCCGTAGGGGTCTCCGTTATGAGAGACATAATAGCGGCTTACTATGAACTTTCGTTGCGGTAACTCCACACCCTCAAACATTCTGTTGAAGGTTAGACAACGCATTGTGAAACCAGTTTGTGCATCCTCTTCTTCTTGGAATACAAATCTGCGTTGATCACGCATACGGACGTCAAAAGGTATTACTCCTCGCTTCGTTTTCTTCCACATTATTTCTCCTACGGAGAAACCAGTAACCATGGACTCACCCATGCCAGTATAAATATCATCTAGTGGCAATTCTTCTAAAACCTCCGCAACAAAGTCGCGAACAGCAAGGTCTCCGGGTTTGTCTGAATATTGTTGCACATACCACGGACGCGAGGTCACTTCCTGCATCAGCTTCTTAAAGCTAGATTGTACTGCCTCATCGTAAAGTAACCTTTGATATACGATGAGAGCGCGGTTCCCTCCCTTGGCGATGAGCAAGTCATCTTGAGGCCGTACAATCGTATTTCCTTGACCAGTGAACGGGCTACTAGACCCGAACATGTATATTGACGATAAATTATATGGGTCGGACGTATAACGTGCGACTTCACCGCTAGGTACTGGTGCTGTTGTAAATCTTTTTGCCATCCAAGTCTCTCACGGTCGGCCCTAAGTTATTACTTTTACCCCTTAGTTGGCCAAGGTGTAATTTACGGGAGGTTGAGGTACTCCATTTACTGCATACTGAATAAAAACTCGGTACAAACCATCTTCACCGTTTGTTATCCAATCCCCGAGCACACTTAAGTCTGAGAGGCCCTCAACATTTTGTAAAATACTGTACTGAATCGCTGAGTTTATTTGACCAGGGTCAATTATTTCCAGAACGTAATCACCGATACCGTAATCAGCTCGCATCACACGTTCAAAATACCGTGTCTCTAATACACTGCGAATGTGTTGTGAAACAAGTGTGTAATCTGTACTTGTTGCCAAATTTCCGCTACTCACTGTTAAAGGGTATCTCAACCCTCGAACAGATGGTGATAGAACTACAGGTTCACTCATTACCTTACCTTATAACGTCTTGAGATTTGAAATTCGAGTGCATTTACTCTTTTCCTAACTTCTTCTTTCGTTAAATCACTCTCGATTACCCTGCGAATCTCACCTCTGAGAGATTCCAGAGCCACTGATTCGTAGAATACTGGGTCGATTAAAGAGCCTTCTTGTTTCTGCCCTGATAACAAGGAAAAGCAGAGGGCATCTAAGGACACCCCCTGGTCGTTCGCTTGTTGCATAAGGTGAAAAAAGAGAGTCTCGGGAATCCGTAGATTTAAATCCCTATCCATTTGTTTGACTCTCTAGTTAATTAACCGTTGTTGGTGCCGAGACCTTGTGAATCTAGCTCCTTCTGCATTTGACCGATCGCCACACGAATGAGGTCGATTTGGATACGCTCCAGAGTTGGTACGGGGGTCACAAAGACTTTAGCGTTAACAATCCCTTGCTCAAGAGTTTCGGGGAGGTTAATGCGGCTGTCGCAAATGACCTGGAAGGCGTCAGAAGGACGACCACCATACAAAGCACCTTTGACGTATAGCTGGTTGAGGACGCTGTTACCAACCGAGATAATCTGGTTGAAGACAACACCAAAACCATCAATCACGTTGAAGATTTGACTGTCAAAGGCCCGACGTAAGGAACCATACACAACGTTAAGAATAACGCGAGTGTTGACGAATTGATACAGCTTCTGCTGTGCGTCGTCAGGGTTCGTTAGACGTGTACGGCCACCCCAGATATACACTGCAGACTGGGGATAACCAGGCAGAGTACGAACCGCATTACACCCTTTTGGATTCAACAGATTCTGCTGAGCGGAGTTGATGGGGATTTGTGCACCGTAAGCATTGGCCAACTGGTACTTTGTACCAGCAGGTGGGAACTGATAACCTTCAGCACGGTAGCGACGAACTGCAACACCAGTCACATAAGATGAAGGGGGCAGATACACTTCGCCAGGATTGGAAGGATTGCTGTCAATCCAAGGACCATAGAAAGCGATAAACCCGAAGGCGTTACCGTACTGCTGAGAATCATCGAGAAGACGATTAACGTTGTCTACGCCAGCTTCTATCAACTCAGCTTGTGGAACACCAGCGAAACCAACACCACGCAAAGCGTTATCAATGATCTCCGTAGAGGTGATCGAGTCAAAGCGCCACAGAGTTGTTGGAGGAGTTATTTCAGGGCTGTAGGTAAGCTCAACCTGTGAACCGTAGCAAGTTTGACCAGCAGAGGTCAAGTCACCACCGAGAGTAGCAGCTGGTACAACGGTCCAGGAGTAAGTAGAACCGTTGTAGGAAGCAACCAAACGGTCGCCAACCACAACTGCAGAGCCGTCTGGGGCAGTACCTGCGCCAGTAACGTCAAAGTAAGCACCTGTAAGAACGGCTTGCATGGTGTTTAACTGAGCGGCAGTATCGCCGACAGACAAACCAAGCTGAGCACCGTAGGTACCAGCACCACTCACTGTGGCAACAGAACCGTTAGCTGTGTTTACAGCAACAACCGCAGTAGCAGCTGTAAAGGTTACAGAAGCGTTGCTCACGAGGGTAACCAAGTCAGCGGCTGTGTAGCCTTGGCCAGGGTTGGTAACAGAAGCAGCGGTAATAGCACCACCAACCACAGTAACTTGAAGAACCAGACCAGTGCCTGTACCACCAGTTACAGCGATATTGCTGTACACACCGTTAGGTGTAGCAGTACCAGCGAAACCACCAACAGAGAGCACAGGGCCAATATTACCGGAAGCGGCAGCACCAGTGTAAGTACCAACTAGGATTGGGTCAATCGCAGGAACAAAGTAGGACTCGGCCTGGAAGAACTGATCAACAGTTGGAACACAGAAAGCGTTCGCAGTTGTTGCTACAGGAGTCAGAGTTGGTGTTACAAGGTTGAATTTGGGCAACCAACCAGCTTGTGTTGCAGAGAGAAGATCTTCACCGTAAGGTGTAATTTGATCCTCACCTAAAATTACGCTCGACGAGTTCAGGTAAACGGACAAACCAGGAGTACCAGGTACCAAAACTCCGCTAGGTGCAGTGGCAGCACTCAGTGCTTGACTGAATACCGAGCTAGTGTCAAACTCATACTTCCTAGCCCGTGTTACAGGGAGAGTAAGTAACTCAATGACATTAACGGTTTCCAGACCGCGAGCCAGAATCTTCGCATATAAGATGGAAGGAGTTGTGCTCAGTGTGCCGGTAGGAAGAGCAATGAAGGAGTTGTTGCTGTAGTTGTCAACACTCAGTGCCAAGACGAAACTATTTGTGTCAATTAGCTTGACAATGTAAGGGCGACTTACAAGTTTTGTAGTTGCACTAACAAGGTTAGTAGTAACACCAGCATTAGTTACGGTAATAGCTTGAGTGAAGTAAATTACTTCGCCATTACGTAAACCGTGGTTGAGGCAGCTGAAAACTGCAGAGCCAGCTGTAACTAAAGTTCCCGCATAAGCAGTGATCTGCGCTGAGGGGTTTAGAAGGGTTCTGGAAACCCAGCTTAAGACGTAGGTTTGAGTGGGATCTTGGAGTGTGCCAGGGAGGTGAAGGGTGTTTACACCAGCGTTTGCACCGGAAATATTCTCAATTAGGTCAGAAGTTTGACCGTTGATTGAAACAGGCAAATCCCAGTAAGGGTCCACATAGCTCAAGAGGGCAGTGTCGCCGGTTGGGGTGGGCAGGAATACTGCACCGTTTGGAGGAGTTGTGATGTTTACAGTGCCACCAGCTAGAACAACAGCATTGTAGATGTTGGAAGCAGCAGCCGCAGTAAGGGCTAAGAATACGTTATTGAGTGAATACTCAGAGTCGTTGGTTATATCATAGGGGGCGGCAATCACAAACACTTGTGTGTTTGACAGGTTAACACCTGAGGCACCACCTTGAATGTCTACGCTAGTGAAGTCACTGCCAACACCAACTCCAGTAAGTGAAACTTCTTGAATCGGTAAAGTAACAGGCCAGAAGGCATCTGTGTCTAGGGCAAAGATACCGTCAACGGCAGAGCCAACAGCAGTAACAGTGTACTGTGCGGGGTCAAGCAGACCAACTTGCTGACTATCGGCAACAAGATTAGCTGATTCGTTGATAGCGGTCTCAGCAGATTCGCCGAATACAATAGTTTGATACGCGAGGCGATTATAGGTAATGTCACTGCCCAACCACTTGTAAATGGCGTTGTTAAC
>OFRI01000068.1_pt1 | contig 24214 bp, 20 predicted proteins | sample 1543031 | NCBI WGS metagenome assembly OFRI01 (sample SAMN07774226, study PRJEB24372) | wastewater metagenome
CCGTCTGCACCTTCTGCGATACCGACTTTGTGGGCGTCGACGGCGACGGGGGCGGCAAGTTCGCGACGGCGGACCTGCTGGCCAATCACGTCGCGGCGATGTGGCGCGGGCGTGACGGTGATCCGAAACTGGTCGTCTGCACCGGCGGAGAGCCCTTGCTGCAGTTGGATGCGCCGCTGATCAACGCGCTGCATGCGCGCGGTTTCGAGATCGCCATCGAGTCGAACGGAACGATTGCAGCGCCAGACGGCGTCGACTGGATCTGCATCAGTCCAAAGGCTGATGCGGATGTGGTGCAGGCGCGCGGGGCCGAGTTGAAGCTGGTCTTCCCCCAGCCCAAGGCCATGCCGGATCGGTTCGAGCATCTGGATTTCGAACGGTTCTGGCTTCAGCCGATGGACGGGCCGGATCAAGCGGCCAACACCGCCGCCGCCATCGAATACTGCCTGACCCACCCGCAGTGGCGCCTGAGCGTCCAGACCCACAAATACATCGGCGTCCGCTAATGCCCGTCTTCGAGATCACCAAACAGGCGACCTTCGACGCCGCCCACCACTTCCCGAACGAGCCCGAGGGCAGCATCTATCGCCGCGTCCACGGCCATTCCTTCACGGTCGAAGCGACGGTGCGGTCCGAGGTGCTAGATGTCGAACACGGCTGGGTCGCGGATTTGGGCGCGCTGGACCGCGCGTTGAAGGCGGCGGCCGAGACGCTGGATCACGGCATGCTGAACGAGCACGAGGGACTGGAGCTGCCCAGTCTGGAAAACCTGTGCCTGTGGTTCGCCAAGACGCTGAAACCCGAATGGCCGGGCCTGTGCCGAATTCAGGTGGCGCGGCCGACGATCAACGAGCGGTGCGTTCTAAGTCTCTGACTTAGCAGCGTTTGCCCTGACGCTGGCGCTGTTCGCAGCGGCGTTGTTCGCGTTCATAGTCGCGCTGTTCACGCTCGCGACGCAGTTTGGTTTCCTCGTCCGAGGTGGTGACGGCGTCGAAGCCGGCGCCGACGACCGCGCCAGTGGCTTTCGCCGTCCCGCCGACGACCGCAGCGGTCCCGCCGACGACGGCGCCGACAAGGCAGCCCTGCAGCATCAGACAACCGCCCAGCACGACGACGACTTGGGATACGGAAACGAGGCGATTTCGACGACGCATGGCGACACTCCAGAGATTTGGAATAGTCGTCGATAATGATGAATGAGGGCTGACTTCAGGCGGGACGTTGCGGCAGCAGCTTGCGGCGTTGGCGCGACAGGGCCAGCGGCGTTCCATCAGCGCCCCAGGCGATCGCCTCGTCCACCGTCCAGCCCAGGCCGAGGTCCAGCATCCTGAACTCGAAGAAGGCCCAGCCGTCCGGCGCGGTCTGGGGCGTTGGATCGGTCAGGATGTCGATGCGCAGATCGACCGTGGTCATGGCGGCCGGGGTCTTGGACGCGGTCCAGGCGGGCGGATACAGCGCATCCAGCAGGTAGCACAGGCCCACCTCATCCAAGGGCCGGCCGTCGGCCATCCGCATCCAGGTGCGCTCGATCACCGGTTTACCCTCATTGCCGCCCAGGATGTTGGGGCCGCCGTCGAAGCGGTATTCGACGTGCTGGGCGAAGTGCGGCGACATCGGCCCGCGTATGGTGGCCTTCGGGTCCAGCCTGTCCAGCGGCGGGGGCGGCGCGTGCAACGGCGTCAGCGGTGCCGGCGCGGCGTCCAGCCCATAGGTGCCGGTGGCGTGGTGGGTCATTCGCCCGTCCTGCTCGGCCTCGACCGCGGCATACAGGACGTTGCGGCCGCCGCGCAGCAGGCGAGGGCGAAAGGCGACCTGTTCGCCGAACCTTGCCGCTGACAGATATTGGACCGACAGGGTCCGAAGGGGCGCGGTCAGCGCCAGTCCCTGTCGCATCGACTGAGCGCACAGGGCCGCCAGCAGCCCGCCGAACGGAAAGCCCTTCTCCGACGCCATGCTCGATGGGCCGTTCGAGAAATGACCCGGCACGGGCGCGGACAGACCGCCGTCGTCGAGGATCTGGAAGGTAAGGGCGGCGTCGAGGGAAATGGGCGGCGTCATTGCGCAATCCTGCGTCAGGCGAAGAAGCGGCGGAAGACCTGATGACGATCTCCCGCCGAAGTCCAAGGAACAAGGCGGCGAACCGGGAGGCTCGCACGTCCGTTGCGAAACAAGACTGACTTGGAGCGTTCGGATTTGCAACCCTTGCCAAATGCCTGACGCGGCGTCACTTTCGCGCCTATGGGACGCACCGCCGACTACAGCCGCCAAAGCTGCTCCATCGCCGCCACGCTTGAGGTGATCGGCGATCCCTGGACCCTGCTGGTCATTCGCGACGCCTTCAACGGCGTCAGCCGGTTCGAACAGTGGCAAGACAATCTGGGCGTGGCGCGCAACGTCCTGGCCGCCCGCCTCAAAAGTCTGGTCCAGCACGGCGTGCTGGAGCCGCGCCTGTATTCCGAACGCCCGCCGCGCAACGAATATGTCCTGACCGCCAAGGGCAAGGATTTGTACGGCGTTCTGGTCACCCTGCACGGTTGGGGCAACAAGCACGTCTATGGCGACGCCGACAGCGGCATCGACATGATCCACAAGACCTGCGGTCACTCCCTGAGCCCGCGCATCGCCTGCGGCTGCTGCGGCGAGATCGTCAAACCCAGAGACATGGTCCTGACCCGCGCCGAGAACCGGCCGACGGTCGGCGACGTGATGCCGAAGGAAGTGGCTTAGGCCAGTTCCTGCTGACGCTTTCTGGCAGCAAGGCTGCTAGGGTCGCGGGGTGTCACGCTCCGAACGCCTTCTTGATCTGCTGAATGTGCTGAGGCGGCATCGTCGGCCGGTGAGTGGGCAGGTGTTGGCCGAGGAGATGGGCGTCAGTCTGCGGACGCTTTACCGCGACATCGCCAGCCTGCAGGCGCAAGGGGCGACGATCGAGGGGGAGGCGGGGGTCGGCTATGTTCTGAAGCCGGGCTTCATGCTGCCGCCGCTGATGTTCACGCCGGAAGAGATCGAGGCCTTGGTGCTGGGGTCGCGTTGGGTGGCGGACCGCGCCGATCCGCGGATGCGCGATGCGGCGTTGGCGGCGCTGGGAAGGATTTCGGCGGTGTTGCCGCCCGATCTGCGCGACGAGATGGACACGTCGGCCCTGCTGGTGGTGCCGGGAGAGCCGTTCCCGGCGAATCGGGTCGATCCGGCCTTGCTCAGGAAGGCGATCCGTACGGAGCGACGGCTGAAGCTGTGTTACCGCGACGAGGCGGGGTCGGCGTCGGAGCGTGTCGTCTGGCCGTTCGCCCTGGCCTTCTTCGACCGGGTGCGATTGCTGATCGCGTGGTGCGAACTGCGCGGTGATTTCCGCAGTTTCCGCACCGATCGCATCGTCGAGGCGGAGGTAATGGAGGCGCGCTATCCGACGCGTCGCCAGGCGCTGATGAAGACCTGGCGCGAGGCGCATGAAAGATCGAGATCGGGCGACGGCTGCTGACGGAAACTGGCAGCAGCGAAGGCTAGGGTTCGAAGTGTTGTAAACACAAGGGGCCGGGCGGATGAGCGAGATCGAGGACATTCTTCTGGCCGTCGCGGATCCGGAGATCAGCGCACGCTTTTATGCCAGCCTGCTGGGTTGTCGGCCGGTGATGGCGGGACCGGACCGGGCCTTGTTCAAGCTGACGTCGGGCCGGGCGCTGGGGTTGCTGCGGCGTGCCGGCGATCGGCGCGAGGTTTGCGAGGTCGACTTCCCGCTGGAGGGCGCCGAAGCGGTGGATCAGGCGCATATCGACTGGTGGGATCGCGGGGCGCGAATTCTGACGCCGCCGACGGACGCCGCACCGGGCCGCAGCTTCGTGGCGGGCGACCCGGACGGCCATCGGCTTAGGGTCTATGCCGTCGCGGCGTGAGCGCGGTCAGACCTCGGCTTCGAGCCGGTATCCGACCCCGCGCACATTGGTCAGCAGGCCGGCGGCGTCTGCGGCGTCCAGCTTGCGGCGCAGGTGGCTGACGTGGCTGTCGATCGTGCGTTCCAGAACCGCCTGATTGGGGAAGCAGGCCTGCATGATCTCGCTGCGGCTGAAGACGCGCAGGGGCGTGCGGGCCATGTGGGCCAAAATGCGGAACTCCGTCAGGGTCAGGTCGAGACGGCGCTTGCCCGACGGCGTCAGGATCGCCGCCAGATAGTTTTCCAACTGCACCTCCAGCGGACCGACGCGCAGGGTCTTGGCGGTCCGGCCGCCGCCGCTTCGTCGCAGGATGGTCTGGATCGAGGCCGTGACCTCGGCCGGCTTGAACGGCTTGCCGATATAGTCGTCCGCCCCGATCCGCAGCGCCTGCAGCTTGTCTGTGGCTTCGTCCCGGTCGCCGATCATGATGACGGGCGTCTCGCCGCGCCGCCGCAGTTCGCCCAGCACATCCCAGCCGTCACGCACGGGCAGGCGGACGCTGAGCAGGGCGAGATCGGGTTTGAGCGACGCATGCAGGTCGGCCGCCTGCTGGCCGTCGGCGGCGACGACGGTGCGAAAGCCGTCCCGACGCAGGGCGGCGTCCATGATTTCGACGCCCTCGGCGGCGTCATCGGCGATCAGGATCAGGCTGCTCATGGCGTCTCCGAAAGCCGCCATCGCGCCAGATCGTCGCGTCGTCCAGCAAAACCGGACGGCTGCGGTGAAGTTTCATATCGCCGTCGCAAAGCCTTCACGCAGACGAAGAAAAACCCCCTCCCGCCAAGGCGGAAGGGGGCCAGTCGGTCGTTCGGGAGGAACGCTTAGTAGGAGGCGCGCAGCTCGATGCCGAAGGTGCGCGGATTGTTGAAGTTGCCGTAGTCGCCCAGGGTGTTCCGGTTCGACGGATCGCGACGGTAGACGTAGGTCTCGTCCAGCAGGTTGCGCGACCACAGGGCCACTTCCAGCAGCGGACCGCCGTCGCGGGTCGTGATGTCGGCGATGGCGACGCGGGCGTTCACGACGAAGGACGAGTCGGCCTTGATGGCGAACTGCTCGAAGCTGTGGGCCGCATCGGCGTAGTTGGCGTCGATGTGCGCCTTCAGGGTCGCGCCCATGAAGGGCGAGTTCCAGTCGGCGGCGACGCTGCCGGCGTTCTCAGGCGTATAGGCGATGAAGACCTGCTGCACCTGGCCGTTGAACGGGTTGACCGTGTCCGGCACCTTGGCGTCCGTATAGGCGTAAGAAGCCGACAGGGTCAGGTTGTCGGTCGCCCGGAACTGACCTTCCAACTCCACGCCGCGGATTTTCGTGGTGCCCGGGGCGTTGATCGTTTCCAGCGTGTTGCGGGTCGAGGCGCCCTGGACGGTGACCAGGCTGAAGTCGATCTGGCTGTCGGTGCGGTCCATGGCGTAGACGGCGGCGTTCAGGCGGACGCGACGGTCGAACAGGTCGCTCTTTACGCCGATTTCGTAGGCCTTGACCTCTTCGGGATCGAACGAGCGATAGGTCAGCGAGCGCGAGGAGGCGCCGCCGGCGCGGTAGCCGGTCGAATACTTGCCGTAGACGTTGATGTTGTTGCTGACGTCATAGGCCAGAGTGACCAGCGGGTCGAAGCGATCGACCTTGGAGTTGAAGGTCAGATTGGTGGCGGCGTTGTTGACCACCTCCAGCTTGCCGTCCTTATCGTCCCAGGTGTAGCGGCCGCCGACCGTCAGGTGCAGGGCGTCCATGCTGGCCGGGGTCCAGGTGGCTTGTCCGTAGATGGCCTTGGATTCCGAGTGTGCGGTGGACTTGCGGTCCAGCGAGCGGAAGCCGCGGATCGTCGGGGTGGGGTCCAGAATGGTGTAGCCCGTGCCGTCGGCGTTCCACTGGTTCGTCGAGGGCGTGGCGGCGTCGTCGGACACCGTTTCCTTGAAGTAGAAGACGCCGCCGACGTAGTCGATGCTGTCGCCCAGCGAACCGACGGCCTGCAGTTCCTGGCTGAACTGATGCTGCCAGAAGCCGGCCAGCGAGTAGCGGCTGAACTTGCCGTTCGGGCCGACGACCGGCGGACGGTGGGCGCCGGCGATGTTGTCGTACTGTTCGACGTCCAGATCGCGGTAGGCCGTGATCGAGCGAATTTCCAGCGAGTCGGTCGGGCGATACGACAGATGCAGATCCATGCCGCGCGTGTCGTCGACGCTGAACTGCTGAGGCACGCCGATGTCGGCCTGCGTCATCCGCTTGGAGCCTTCGACCTGAACCAGGGGCGACAGGGCGCGGATGCTGCCCGACGGAACCGTAGCCGAGGTGAACGGCACGACGGTCAGGCCGTTCGGGTTGAAGTTCAGCAGCTGGCTGTAGAACGGGGTGTTCTTGTCCTTGCTGATGTCCGCCGCCAGGGTGGCGGTGAAGTTTTCGGCGGGCGTCCAACGCGTCTGGAAGCGAAGGCCGCGACGGTCATATTCGCCAAACCCTGTCTGTCCCGGCAAGATGTTCTCAGTCACCGGACCCTGGACCGAAATGATGCCGTCGACCTTGAAGGCGAAGTCTCCGAGGGCTGGGAAGTCAACGTGCAGTTCGGAGTTGTAGGACTCCAGATTGCCGACGCCGGCGATGGCGCGCATGCCGAACACGCCCGTGGGCTTCTTGGTCACCAGCGACAGGGCGCCGCCTTCGGTGTTGCGGCCGAACAGGGTGCCTTGCGGACCCTTAAGGACTTCGACGCGCTCGATGTCGAGCAGGGCGGCGGCGAGGCCGTGCTGGCGGGCCAGATAGACGCCGTCGACATAGACGCCGACGCCCTGCTCGCGGGCGGGCTGGTTGGCGTCGTTCGGCACGATGCCGCGGATGCCGATGGTCAGGGCGGACTGACGGGCCTCGAAGGTGGCGATGCGCAGGCTAGGGACGCTGCCGTCGGCCAGATCCATCAGGCTTTGCACGTGGCGATCGGCCAAGGCTTCGGCGTTGACGACCGAGATCGAGATAGGCGTGTCTTGCAGGTTGGTTTCGCGCTTGGTGGCGGTCACGACGATGTCGTCAAGACCGGCCGGCTCGGCGCTGGCGGCCGTCGGCGCGGTCTGGACCGGCGCGGTCTGGACCGGCGCGGTTTGGGCGAAGGCGGAAACGGGCGCGGCGAGAAGGGCGGTCCCCAGCAGCAGCTGAAGGCGCAGTTTGGTCTGACGATGCATTTTTATCCCCTGCTTAGTCGGGGCGGGGATTACGCCGTCATTGCGATGCGCAGTTTACAGCCGTGCAACAGCCCGGTGCATCTTTGATGTCCGAGGACACGACAAATCTTCGATGCAGGTCCACGATAATTCCACATCGTCTCCACAATCGAACAGACGGAGCACGTCGGGTAACGCGCTCCGTCCTCGTGAAAGCTATTTCCTCACGTATTTGTCGAGGAAGGTCAGATAGGCGTCCTGGGCTGTGATGCGGTTGTCGCGGCGGGTGAAGCCGTGCCCTTCGTTCGGGAAGACGACATAGTCGACCGGCACGCCATTGGCGCGGACGGCGGCGACCAGTTCGTCGCTTTCGACCTTCAGCACGCGCGGGTCGTTCTCACCCTGCACGACCAAGAGGGGCTTGTTGATCCCTTCGGTGTGGAACAGGGGCGAGATGCGGCGGTGGCGCTCGGCGTCGGTGGCTGGATCACCCATCTCGTCATAAAGGGCGATGCGCTGGGCGCCCCACCATGGCGGAATGGACTCAAGCGTCCGAACCCAGTTGGTTACGCCGAAGATGTCCACCCCCGCCGCAAAGGCGTCGGGATGGAAGGCGAGGGCGGCGGCGGTGATGTATCCGCCATAAGATCCGCCAATCACTGCGACCTGATCGTCGGCGACCCAGTCCTGCTGTCTCAGCCAGTCGCCGCCGGCGACGATGTCGCGCAGATCCGCCTCGCCGTGCTTCTTGTCGTCCAGATGGAAGAAGGTCTTGCCGTAGCCGGAGGAGCCCCGGTTGTTGGCGCCCAACACAGCATAGCCATGGTTCACCAGGTGCTGGACCATCGCCGAATAGCCGCGTCGGGTCTGGCCGCCGGGACCGCCGTGGACCAGCACGATGGCCGGGGCCGGATTGGCCGCGGACGCGCCCTTGGGCTTGTAAAGTACGGCCGGGATCATGACGCCGCCCTCGCCGGGGTATCGAACGATAGTCGCCTCGACCAGAGCGTTTTCGTCGATTGCGGGATTGAGGGCATGGGTCAGACGGGTGGCCCGCCCGGTGGTCAGGTCGGCGACGAACACATCGGCCGGCGAGGTGTCGGACGAAACGGTGAAGGCGATGGTCTTCTCGTCCTCGCTAAACCGGACATTGCCGATGTCGCCGTCAGGCAGGCCGGTCAGGGCGACGGGCTGACTGGTCGTGGCGTCCAGCAGGGTCAGTTCGGTCTTGGCGTCGGCGTTCAGGCCCGAGACGCGGTAACGCCCGCTCGGCGAATAGAAGACGAAGCTGACGTCCCAATCCGCTTGGATAAGCGGCGTGTTTGCGCCGCTCGCCAGATCGCGGCGAATGGCCTGCTGAAACTCGCCGTTCTGGTCCGTGCCGATCAGCACGGCTTTCGAGTCTGGCGTGAAGTCGAAGGCGGTATAGGCGACATTGCCCTCGTGCGGGGTCAGCAGCTTGGGTTCGCCCGGTGTCGTCAGGTCGACCAGATAGAGATCGTTGTTCGCGCTGGTCAGCGCCTTGTCCAGCACCAGCCACCGCCCGTCCGGCGAGAGGGCGGCCGGTGAGAAACCGCCGGTGTTCTCGAAGACCGTCCGATGCGCATAGGTGGTCGCATCATAGGTGATGACATCGAAGGCCGAGGCGTCGCGTGCATTGGACGTGACGAAGAAGGTCTTGCCGTCCTGGCTCCAGCTCAGGAAGTCGGCCTTGACCTTGTCGCCAGGCGTCAGGTCGGTGATCGCCCCGTCCGGCGTCCGCACGAACAGATGGCTCAGCTCGTCGCCGCCGCCGTCCTGGGTGAACAGGATGCGTGCGTCGGAGGGGAAATAGCTGACGGGATTGACCGCGCTCGTGGTCGAGGTGGTCAGCGGAATCGTATCGCCGCCGGCGATGGGCAGGGCGTAGGCATTGAAGACGCCCGTCTTGTCCGACCGGATCAGCACGGACTTGCCGTCCGGCGAGAACGCCTTGGCCCCGCCGTAGCCAAGACCATACGAAACGGTGTCGAAGAACTGGGCCGCCGTATAGGTCGGCGTCGCCGGGCTTGTCGCTGCGGTCGTGGCAGCTTGCGCCATGGCTGCGGCGGGAAGGGCGGCCATCAGGGCCAGTACGGAAACCAGGCAGGCGGTGGTGCGCATCGGAGCCTCTCGTCGGTGGGATGACCGTAGGAGGCGACAGAACACCACGTCGGATGCAAACTGTCTTCGATTTAATGGATCGTCGTTAGACGACGACCGCTGTCGTGTCGCGGATGAAGCCGCCGCCCAGGACGCGTTCGGTGTCCACGGGATGATACAGGGCGCAAGCCTGGCCGGGGGCCACGCCTTCCTCGCCTTCGTCGAAGACGATGCGGATGTCGCCGTCGATCATCGCGAGGCGCGCTGGCGAGGGCTGGCGCGTCGAGCGGACGCGGGCCAGGACGGGGATGTTGGTCTCGGCCGCCTCGACGATGGTGGCCTCGTCGCCCAGCCAGTTGGTTTCTTCCAAAGTCAGAGAGGCGGTCAGCAGGGCTTCACGCGGGCCGACGATGACGCGACGGGTTTCGGGCTCCAGCCTGGTCACGAACAGCGGTTCGCCCACGGCAACGTTCAAGCCGCGGCGCTGCCCGATCGTGTAGTCCGTGATGCCCGCATGCTGTCCCAGGACACGGCCGTCCATATGCACGATCTCACCGGCCTCACGCCCTTGCGGACGCAGGCGGTCGATCAGGGTGCGATAGTCGCCGGAAGGCACGAAACAGATGTCCTGGCTGTCCGGCTTGGCGGCGATCTTCAGACCCAGTTCGGCGGCGACGCCGCGCACCTGTGGCTTTTCTAGATCGGCCAGGGGGAAGCGCAGATAGTCCAACTGGTCCTGGGTCGTGGCGAACAGGAAATAGGATTGGTCGCGCGAATGGTCGATCGCCTTGCGCATCTGCGAGCGGTTGCCGGCGACGGCGCGGCGGACGTAGTGACCCGTCGCCATCGCCTCGGCGCCCAGGTCGCGGGCCACGTCCAGCAGGTCGCGGAACTTGACGGTCTGATTGCAGCGGATGCAGGGGACCGGCGTCTGGCCTTTCAGATAGGAGTCGGCGAACTGGTCGATCACCGCATCCTTGAATCGGCTCTCATAGTCCAAGACATAGTGTGGAATGCCGATCATGTCGGCGGCCAGACGCGCGTCGTGAATGTCTTGACCCGCGCAGCAGGCGCCCTTTTTCTTCAAAGCCGCGCCGTGGTCGTAGAGCTGCAGCGTCACGCCGACGACGTCATAGCCGGCCTTGTGCAGCAGGGCCGCGACGACTGTGGAATCCACACCGCCTGACATGGCTGCCACCACGCGCGCGCCGATCGGCAAGCCGACCGCCGCCCGCGCGCTCTCCACCGCCGCATCCATGTCGGTGCGGGCGATGTCGGGAACGGGGCAGCAATCTTCGACCAGGGTCATCGCGGCCATTTAGTGCGGAACCGGCGCGATTTCGAGGCCCGCAAACGAAAAGGGCCGCACCCGTCGCCGGATGCGGCCCTTAACGTCTTCGGGGAAACCCTCAGGAGCGGTAGCTCTGGATCCGCGTCGTGCGCAGGCCCTGCATGCCCCATTTGTCGATGGCCTTCTGCCAGGCCAGGAACTCTTCGGCCGTCAGACGATATTTCGCCAGGGCGTCGTCGAGGCTGAGCAGGCCGCCGCGAACGGCGGCGACGACCTCGGCCTTGCGCCGGATCACCCACCGGTCCGTGTTGGACGGCGGCAGGTCGTTGAGGGTCAGGGGCGTGCCAGTCGGTCCGACCACGTATTGTTCGCCTTTGCTATTAAGGCGTCGCTCTTGCAACATGGGCTTATGCCTCTTTCACCAACACCGTAGTGTCATGAAGGTAGGCGTCCCCGACTAAGGTCCGTTTAAGGGTCGTGGTGAAGGAACGGATAACTTCCGCCCCTTCCCGAACGACTCTGTAAACCTTGCTTGCGCGACGATTCATCGAGACTAACGCTTACTTACTCGCCGATCAGCGTTTGATGTTGATCAGCTCGGCCAGCATTTCATCGGCCGTGGTGATGATTTTGGACGAGGCGGAATAGGCGCGCTGGGTGGTGATCAGGCCGGTGAACTCGGCCGACAGATCGACGGTTGAGGACTCCAGCTGCTTGGCCGCGATCTCGCCCGCGCCGCCCGTTCCCGCCGCCTTCAGGTTGAAGGTGCCGGACTGAAGGCTGACGGCGTAGGCGTTGCCCGACACTTCACGCAAGCTGTCGGGGCTGGGGAAGGTGGCGACCGCGACCTGGGCGATGCGGCGCATGACGCCATTGTCGAAGATGGCGGTGACGAAGCCGCCCTCGTCGATCTTGATCTCGCTCAGATTGCCGAACGCCGTGCCGTTGGTGACCGTCGACTGGACGACCGAGGCCGTGTTCAGCTGGCTGAGACCGCCGGCCGAGGTGTTGAGGTCCAGCGTGACGGCTTGGGCCGCGATGCCCAGACCGTCGGCCCAGGCCACCTGGCCGGCCGGCATGGTCAGATTGTTTGGATCGGACTTGCCGAAGTCCAACGTCGCCATGGTTGGGTCGTCGAACAGACCCGTGCCCGCAGGCCAGGCCTTCATCGTATCGACGTCCAGGCGACCCGACGGCGTGAAGGCGATTTTGCCGGTCTTGATCTGGCCGTTGGCGTAGGGCGCGCCTGCGATCACGTCGCTGGCCGGCACGGACACGATTTCCGCATACCAGATGTTCGGTTCGTCGCTCTTCAGGAAGCGGAGTTCCAGGTTGCGCTGGCCGCCCTTGGAGTCCGAAACCGGGATGTTCATCTTGAAGTCTGGCTTCACGCCGACAGGGTTGTCGTCGTCGGCGTTGTACATCGCCATGGAGTTGACCGACGGGTCGTACTTCGTCTTGGCGACGTTTTCGTTGCCCAGGCCGACGTCCGAAAGGTTGAGCGTATAGGCGGGGCCGCTGGCCGGCGTGAACTGGATCTGGGTCGGCGGCGTGCCGATCGCGGTCGCCGAGCCGGCGTTCGCGCCGTTGATCGTCAGCCCGGTGATGGCGCCGGTGGTCGGGTCGAAGGTCGCCGAAGCATCGACTTTCTGCGAACCGGACTTGATCACCAGATCGTGGCTGTTGGCGCCGGTGCGGGTGTAGCGGACCGACACGTCGTGGGTCACGGCCGGCGTCGCCGTATCGGACACGCCCTTGTAGGACTGGGCGCTGGCCGCGGAGGACGATTCCTGGCTCGAACGCAGGTTGGCGTTGATCTGGACGCGAGTGGTCGGTTCGGCGGTGCCGCCGACCGAGCCGATGTTGATCGAGCGCAGGCGCGAAAGGTCGGAGGGATCTGTGGAGATTTCGCCGTTGGAGTCCACCGGCCAGCCTTGGAGATACAAGCCGGCGCTGTTCTTCAGATAGCCCTGCTTGTCGACGGTGAAGGCGCCGGCGCGGGTGAACAGGCGGGTGTCGGTCGCGCCGACGTTCTCGGCCTGCGTCGTCGTGACGAAGAAACCCTGACCGTTGACGGCGAGGTCGGTGCTGGAGGTCGTACGCTGAAGCTGACCTTCCTGGCTGACATAGGAGCGGGTGTTGGTGGTCACGCCGCCGGCAGAGTAGCTGCCGCCCGATGCGGTCTGGCTGTTGACCAGGGTCTGGAACTCGCTGGCCGTGCGCTTGTAGCCAACGGTGTTTACGTTGGCGATGTTCTGCGAGATCGCCGCCAGGGCGGCGGAGTTGGCGGCCAGGCCGGACACGCCGGCCAGCATTGCACTGTTGAGGCTCATGGAAGAACGCTCCTTAAATAGAGGTCATCGGGAAGGCGGCGGATCGCATCATGCGGCCGCCTCCTCGGTGGGGACGTTCGGATTCTCCGTATCGTCGGTATCGTTTGCCGCCTGGGCCTTGATCTCGTTCAGCGAGATCACGGTCGAGAGCGGAAGGATGGAGTCGCCGATCACCAGATACGGCGCGCCGTTGTACATCTCGACGCCGGTGACCCGGCCCTGGATCAGGGCCTGGGCGTCGACCTTGGCGCCGGTGGCGTCGGTCGCGGCGACCTTCAGCGTGTAGACGCCGCCGTCTTCGGCCGTGCCGCCGTCCTTCAGCTTGCCGTCCCAGGAGAAGGTATGCAGGCCGGACGTCTTGTCGGGCGCGGCGCCTTCCCAGACGACGACGCCCTTGCTGTCGACGACCTGCAAGGCGGCCTTGTCCGCGTCGGCGCCCAGTTCGTAGGCCCAGGTGGCCTTGCCGTCGTTGAACTCGGTGGCGGTCCAGGCGGCGGTGACGCTCTTGCCGATATAGTTGGCGGCGTTGTCCAGACCACCGCCGGCCTGTGCGGCCAGCAGGCTGGTCAGCAGGTCGTTGGTCAGCAACTGTTGCTCGACGCCGGCCATCTGGGTCAGCTGAGCCGTGAACTGATTAGAGTCTAGCGGCGACAGCGGATCCTGGTTCTTCATCTGTGTGGTCAGCAGGGTCAGGAAGGTCTCGAAGTTCGAGGCCAGGGCCTTGGTGCCGCCGGTGATGCGGCCCGCTGCGGCGGAGGTTGTGACGGCGTCGACCATGGGGTCAGACCTTCAGATCGACGCGGTCAGGCGTCAGGGAATGGTTGATCCAGGCGCCGGGCGCCGGGACGATGGGCATGTCGGCCTGGGCCGCGAGGTGAGAGCCGCCGGCGAACAAGGCGTTGCGCTGCTGCTGGCGCTCGAAGGCGCCGCCGCCCGTTGACGGATCGCGTTGCGAGAAGTCGAGCGCGTCGCCCGCGACCTGGAATCCGGCCTCCTGAAGCTGGCGACGCAGTTCGTCGGCGCGACCCTTCAGGTCGGCGGCGGCGGCGGGGTTGTCGAAGGCCAAACGGGCGGACAGCTGGCCGTCCTTGCCGATTTCAAGGCTGACATCCACGCGGCCCAGGTCTTCGGGCGTCAGCACCATGTCGAACCGGGTGGAGCGACTGTCCAGGCGGCGGGCGATCTGGGCGGCGAGCTGGGCGGTGGTCTCGACGGTGGCGCGCGACAGGGTGGACAGGCCGAGATCATGGCTGGGTGCAGCGGCCTGCTGAACCGCTTGGGTGTCTGTGGGTGCAGCTGCGGTCGGTGCGGCGTCGAGGGCGGCGACGGGAGCAGGCGTCGCGGCGACCGCTGCGTCTGCAACCTTCACCGGCTGGACGGTGGGTTGCGCGGCGGCGATCTCGGGCTTGGCGGGCGCGGTCGGTTCTGTACCGGCGGCTTCGGTCTGGGCCGGCGCCTGCGCCGCGTTGCTGGTCTGTTGCGCCAGTTCGTGACGAGCGGGTCTGAGCGACGGTCCGGCCTGGGTGGTCACGGGCGTCTTGTCGCCGATGGTCGCCTCGGCTGGCTGATCGGCGGCGACTTGATCGGTGTCGATCGACAGATCGGCTGCGACCACGGCGGCGGCGACATCGGTAGGGACCATCAGCGCGGGTTTTGGCGCCTGGACGGCGACTTGAACCTGAGCGGCCGAAATCTTCGCGGCCGCCATGACCTGTGCGATGGGCGATGCGGCGGCAGGTTTGGCGCTGTCGGATTGCGCGGTCTGGCCGTCTGGGCTGGCGATGTCCTGGGCAACCCTCACAGTCGCCGGATCGGTCGAGGCCGTTTCAGCCGTCTTGGGTTGAGCGACGCGAGCTGCGGCGGCTTCCGATGACGCTTTCAGGGGCGCTGTCAGGTCGAGCTTCGCATCACCGATATCAGCGGCAGTGTCTTCCAGCGCCTTTTGAACAGCGCCCGGCATAGGTGTCGAGGCATCCGCAGTCATGAGCGGCGCAATGACGGGCGGCCGAACGTCCGCGACAGGTTTGGCGGCCTCCGGTGCGGCGACGGTCTCGGCCTTGGCGGCATCTGCGCGAACAGGCTCCGAGTTCGTCGTCGATGCCGACACGAAAGCGGTGGGAGCAGGCTCGGCTTTGTCTTGCGTCGGGGCGACGATGGAGGGGGCCGTGTTCAGCGTCGCGATAATGTCCACGGGCGCAGGCGTCTCTGACGATGCCTTTGCGGTGTCAGTGGCCGAGGATTGGTCTGTCGCCGCCTGCTCGACGGTGGGCTGAGGCGTGAGCGACGCCAGAGGTGCGACCGCCAACGTTTGAGGCGCGAGGAGAGCGGCAACGACCGGCACGCTCACATCGCTGGCTTCGTTCGCGTCGTCGCCATCAATAGCCGGTTCGTCCGAGAGCGTGAGCAACGGCATCGTCGTTTCGAGCGGCGGCGTGGCTTCGTCGATGACGGTGTCGGTCGCGACTGTAGCGTCTGCCGATACGACCGCTGCGGCTTCGAAGGTTTGCGGCTGCACCAGGCTGAAAGCCTTGGCCGTCGTCAGGCGGCTGGCAGGTGCAGACGTCTCGTTCGTCGCGCCGCCCAAGCCGGCGTCGAGGACGACGGCGATCTTGCTGGAGAACAGGCCGGCCTCGTTCGTTTCCGCGCCCGAGGCAGCCGTCGTCGTCCCGGTCGAAACCGGGGCGGCGGGCGCAAACAGGGCGGAAGCGATGGACATGGAAGCGCGGCGGCTTTCAGGAAGGAGTCGACGGCGCCTGCTGCGCCCAAGGGTTCGCCGCCATCAACGCAAGGGTCGGGCCATGAAATTAGATCAATGAAAACAATATGGACTGCTGTGCCGAGTTCAGGCGGAATGAGGGGTGACGGTCGTTATTGCCGCGCTATCGCCATTTTTTGCCCGGCTGCGACGATCCTGCCGCCGACCGTCGGGATACGCCCTGGCGCGGTTGGCCCGGTGTTTGCGCCTCATTGCGATCATGACGGCCGACCGATCTGTGATCTTGTTGAAAAACAACGCTCTGCATGAGCGGGGCCGGCGCGTGGCTGGGCAAGAACTGCGCGCGACAGTGCAGGGCTTGCCGGGTGGGGCGGGGGAGACGCGTCAATGTCGCTGAACTCGATCATGAACATTGCGACGTCGGGGCTGAAGACCGCCCAGTCGCAGTTGCGCGTCACCGCCGACAATATCGCCAACGTCGATACGCCCGGATACATCCGCAAGGTCGCCGATCAGTCGGCCGCCGTCACCAATGGCTATGGTTCGGGTGTCGACGTCACGCGGGTGCGTCTGGCGACAGACCGTTTCCTGCAGGCGGCCAGCCTCAGCGCCGGGGCGGACGCCGCGCGCCAGACCGTGCGCTATGAGCTGTACGACCAGATCCAGAACCAGTTCGGCGATCCCAGCAGCGACACCAACTTCTTCGCTCAGGTCGACAAGCTGTTCGCCACCTATGCGACCCTAGCCGAAAGCCCGACGTCCTCGGCCGGGCGTCAGGATACCATCTACAAGACCCAGGCGATCTTCAATCAGGCCGCCGGCATCGCGTCCCAGATCGAGTCAGCGCGTCAGGAGGCGGACGGCCGGCTGCTGAGCGCGGTCGAGACGGTCAATCCTCTGCTGGAACAGATCGCCAAGCTGAACAAGACCATCGCCGCCGGCACGGTGACGAACGAGGATGTGACGGGCGCCCAGAACGCCCAGCTCGGCCTGATCAACGAACTGTCCAAATATATGGATGTGAAGGTCGAGGCCCGCTCCAACGGCGGCGTGACGCTGCGCACCAACACAGGCACGACCCTGGTGGGCGAGGGGGCGGCGACGCTGTCGTACCAGGCGGCCGGCACGGTGGACGCCATGACGGCCTTCTCCGACATCATGATCACCGAGCCCAGCGGCACGCGCTGGCCGCTGCTGGACGGCGTGTCGTCCGGTCAGATCCGGGGTCTGGTCGAGATGCGCGATGTCGATGCGCCGGCGGTCGCCGCGCGCCTGGGTGAGTTGACGGCCAAACTCGCGGACGAACTGAACCGCGCCCATAACGCAAACAGCAGCGTTCCTGCACCGACCACCTTGACGGGGCGCAACACCGGCCAGTCGCTGGAGAACGCCCTGACCGGCTTCACCGGCACGACGACCATCTCGGCGGTCAATGCGTCGGGCGTGGTGCAGGCCTCGGCCCGGATCGTCTTTTCCGGCGGCACAATGACGATCAACGGCGCCGCCGCGGATCCGACCACCTTCCTCAGCGTGCTGAACGCCCAGCTAGGCGGCACGGCGACGGCGAGCTTCTCGGACGGCCAACTGCGCCTGGACGGGGCGGGTGGAAACGGTGTGGCCATCGCCGACGATGCGACCTCGCCCAGCACGAAGGGCGGGCGTGGATTTTCGCACTGGTTCGGCCTGAACGACCTGGTCGCCACGACCACGCCGACCTTCTACGAGACGGGCCTGACTCTGACGTCTCAGCATGGGTTCGATCCAGGCGAGAGCCTGACCTTGCGCTTTGCCGGTCCGTCCGGCGCGCGTCTTCGCGACATCACCGTGTCTGTGCCGGCCGGGACGGGAACGATGGGCGAGATGTTGGGCGCGCTGAACGATCCCATCACCGGCGTTGGCCGCTATGGCGCGTTCAGCCTGGATGCGGCGGACAAACTGTCATTCAAGGCTTACGACGCGTCGGCGACGTCGATGAGCGTCGTGAAGGACAATACGACCCAGGATCCGTCCGGCCTTTCAATGTCGCAACTGTTCGGCCTGGGCGCGATGGGATCGACCCGGGCGGGCGCCTATACGGTGCGCAGCGACATCCAGCAGGACCCCGGAAAGCTGGCCCTGGCGCAACTGAACCTGTCGGCCGCGGCGGGGACGCCGGCGCTGAGCAAGAATGATGGGCGCGGCGGCCTGGCGCTGGGGGATGTGGGCAAGAAGAACATCGCTTTCGCCGCAGCCGGCGGCAATGCAGGCGGGACCAAGACCTTGTCGTCCTATGCAGCGGACTTCGCCGGCGAGATCGGCGGCAAGGCCTCGGCCGCCAAGACCCGCAGCGAAACGGCAAGCGCCTTGGCCAAGGAGGCGGACAGTCGCCGCACCTCGGCCGAAGGCGTGAACATGGACGAGGAACTGGTCAACATGACCACGTTCCAGCAAGCCTATAACGCCTCTGCGCGCCTGATCCAGGCGAGCAAGGACATGTACGACGTACTGATCGGAATCCTGCAATGACGCGCGTCGCGACCCACGGGAACTACCAGTCGGCCTTGCTCAGTTTGATGAACGCGCAAGGCCGCGCGCAGCAGGCGCAGGAGCGGATCGATAGCGAGAAGATCGCCACCGACATGTCCGGCTACGGCCGAGGCGCAGAGCAACTGACCAGCCTGACGTCGACCCAGGCGCGACTGGAGGGCTTCATCTCCACCGGCGAGGCCGTGAAGGCGCGACTGAGCGCCCAGGATCTGGCCATGAGCCGCATCTACGAAGGCGGTAATGCGGCGCGCGAGGCCATCGCTAATAGTCTAGCCGCCGGGCGGATCGACAATCTGATGGTCGAGCTCGGTCTGAACTATCAGACGGTGCAGGGTGGACTGAATGCGGAACACCAGGGCTCGTATCTGTTTGCGGGCGGCCAAAGCGACATCGCGCCCGCCACGGCTTCAACCATGGCCGATTTGACGGCGGCGCCGTCCACCGCCGCGACCTTCGCCAACGACACCTTGAAGCAGAAGTCGCGTATCGACGAAAAGACCACGGTCGAGACCGGGTTTCTGGCCAGCGAGATCGGCGGGCCGCTGACTGAGGTGTTTCGCAACATTCAGGCCTTCCAGAACGGCGCGGCGGTGACCGTCGGCGGCGTGACCTATACGCCAGCCGGCGCGGGCACGCTGACGGGACAGCCGGACGCCAACGTCACCGCGTTTTTGAAGGCGCAGATGGGCGAACTGGACAAGGCGAATGCGGGACTGACGAACCAGACGGCCAAAAACGGTCTGATCCAGAACCACGTCGAGACGGCGCTGGACGCCCAGGAAAATCAGAAGACCGCCCTGCAGAAGATGATGCAGGACAAGTCCGGCTATGATCCGGCAAGGGCGATCACGGACCTGCAGATGGCGCAGGTGGCGATCGAGGCTTCGGCCCAGATCATCAACTCGCTGAAGAGCACGTCGCTGCTCAATCTGCTGCGTTAAGTCGTCGTTTCGAAAAAGAAAACGGCAACGCTGGACCAAACACCGTTCTGGAACGTATCATGAACGATGGCCCGTCTCGATCTGCGTCGAAAACTCTCCGTTCTGGCTGACGCCGCCAAGTATGACGCCTCGTGTTCGTCGTCCGGAACGTCGAAACGAAACTCCGTCGGCGGCAAGGGGATCGGCTCGACCGAGGGCATGGGCATCTGTCACGCCTATACGCCGGACGGTCGATGCATCAGTCTGCTCAAGATCCTGCTGACCAACTTCTGCATCTACGACTGCGCCTATTGCATCAATCGCGTGTCGTCGAACGTGGAGCGCGCAAGGTTCGATATCGACGAGGTCGTCGACCTGACGCTCAACTTCTACAAGCGCAACTATATCGAGGGCCTCTTTCTGTCGTCGGGCATCATTCGATCCGGCGACTATACGATGGAGCAGCTGGTCCTGGTGGCCAAGACGCTGCGGGAAGTCCACGATTTCCGGGGCTACATTCATCTGAAGCTGATTCCGGAGGCGGATCCGAAGCTGGTGGAGATGGCGGGACTGTATGCCGACCGCCTGTCGGCCAATATCGAACTTCCGCGCGACGAGGCGCTGGCGCGACTGGCGCCGCAAAAGGATGTCGGGATCATCAAGAAAGCGATGAGCCAAGTGCGTCTTGGCGTCGAGGCGGCCAAGCCGGCCAAACGTGAAAAGATCAAGCCGCCGAAGTTCGCGCCGGGCGGCCAGAGCACCCAGCTGATCATCGGCGCCGACGGCGCGCCGGATACGGAAATCCTGGATCGCAGCGCCTCGCTCTACGGCGGTTACGGCCTGCGTCGCGTCTATTATTCGGCGTTCAGCCCCATCCCGGACGCCAGTTCGATCCTGCCGCTGTCCAAGCCGCCGCTGATGCGTGAGCATCGGCTGTATCAGGCCGATTGGTTGATGCGGTTCTATGGCTTCTCCGCGCCGGAGATTGGCGAGGGGGCATCGAACGGCATGCTCGATCTGGCGGTCGACCCCAAACTGGCTTGGGCTCTGAACAAGCGCGAGCAGTTCCCCGTCGATGTGAACCGCGCGCCGCGCGAGATGCTGCTCCGTGTGCCGGGGCTGGGCGTGAAGGCGGTGGACCGGATCGTCTCGGTGCGCCGCTATCGGACCCTGCGGCTGGAGGACGTCGGACGACTGACGCGATCGGTGGCCAAGATTCGGCCCTTCATCACGGCGCTGGACTGGACGCCAGGCGGTCTGACGGATGCGGCGGACCTCAAGGCGCGCGTGACCAGCCGCACGCCCGAGCAGTTGAGCCTGTTCTGATGGCGGTGGTGATGCTGGACGGTGAGACGGACTTCGACGGCTGGCGGAAGGCGGCGCGCGCGTTTCGATTGGCGGGTGTGGAGCCTGCGGCGGCGCGGTTCGTCGTGGCGGGGACGATGGAACAGGGCGGGCTTTTCGATCAGCCGATTGCCGAAGAGGCGTCGCCGACGCCAGATGAGCGCAGAGCTTTCAACGTCCCGAAAGAGTTCGTGGACCTAGCCCAGAACCTGATCCTGCATCGATCCGCTGACCGTTTCGATCTGATGTATCGGCTGCTGTGGCGGCTGAAGGATGAGCCGGACCTGATCAAGGTCATTTCGGACCGCGACGTCGCCGACTCGCTGGAGCGGGTCAAGAATGTCAGTCGCGCCTCGCACAAGATGAAGGCCTTCGTTCGCTTTCGCCAAGTGCATGACGATCTGGGCGAGGCCTGGGTGGCGTGGTTCGAGCCGCCGCATCGGGTTCTGGAAAAGACCGCGCCCTTCTTCCAGCGGCGGTTCACGACCATGCGCTGGTCGATCCTGACGCCGGATGGTTCGGCCTTTTGGGATGGAGAAGCCTTGCGGTTCGGCCCGCCAGCCACCCGCGACATGGCGCCGGCCGAAGACGAGATCGAGGATTTCTGGAAGACCTACTACGCCTCGACCTTCAATCCTGCGCGGCTGAAGGTGAAGACGATGCAGGGAGAGATGGCCAAGTCCTACTGGAAGAACCTGCCGGAAGCCGCCCTGATCCCGGAACTGGTCGCGGCCTCGTCGGTTCGAACCGAGACCATGGTCGCCACGCCGTCTCCTCAGCCCAATCCGCGTTTCGCGCGCGCCGTCGCGCCTGACCTCCATTTGGCGCGTCCCGACGCCGAGGCCGTGCCCGAAAACCTAGACGATGTCGCAGGCGGCGTTCAGGCCTGTCGCCGTTGCCCGCTTTACCGCGACGCGACGCAAGGCGTGTGCGGGGAGGGGCCGAAGTCGGCGCGTCTGATGATCGTCGGCGAACAGCCCGGCGATCAGGAGGATCTGGCAGGCCGCGCCTTCATCGGGCCGGCGGGACAGGTGCTGAACGCAGCCCTGGCCGAGGCCGGCATTGATCGATCCGACGTCTATGTCACCAACGCGGTCAAACACTTCAAACACGAGCCGCGCGGCAAACGTCGCCTGCACAAGACGCCGAATGCGGGCGAGGTTCAGGCCTGCCGCTGGTGGCTGGACTCGGAGCGAAGGCTGATCAAGCCGCAGGTCGTGCTGGCCCTGGGGGCGACGGCGGGTCTGGCGTTGCTGGGTCGCAAGCCGGCTGTGATGCAGGAACGCGGCGCGCCGATCGACCTGAGCGACGGATCGACCGCCGTACTGACGGTCCACCCCTCCTATCTGCTGCGTCTGTCGGACGAGGCGGCTAAGTCCGAGGCGAGGCGGTTGTTCATTGAAGATCTGGCGGCCGTGCAGCGTCGTATGAGGTGACGCGAGAACGAATCCCGTTCGGCCGCGTTTGGCATCAGCGCCAGCGTGACCGTTGGACGTTTCATCGGGGGAGGCGATCTCGACACGGTTGATCGACAAACATCCGCGCGAATGTCATCGCGCGTTGACATCGAATGCCGGCTTGACCATTAGCGCGGCAGGGATTTCGGCTGTCTGTTCAGAGGGTCAGGGGAAAATCGCGATGTCAGACCGGTCTTCAGGGGCGCGATGAACACGGCCGCATACGAAATCGTCGATAGAGATGGCGAGGCCCGTCTGCGCCTGACCGGCGACTGGACGACCACGGCGCTCGGTCGTCTGCCGACGGAGCTGAGCCGCGATCTGGAAGGCCGCGATATCGCCAGCATCGACACCTCCGATCTCGGTCGCTTCGATACCGCCGGCGCACTGGCTTTGGTGCAGGCCTCAAGCGGCCGCCTGTCCAAGAGCCAGTGGAAGGATCGACCGGAGGCCGGTCGCATCTATCACATGATCGAGCTGCTGGAGCGCGAGAGCGCTCCGGCGCCGAAACGCCCCAGCGCCTTCGTTCGCACCTTCGCCAAGATCGGCCGTGGCGTGTACGATTTCGGCGGCGAGGCCATGTTGTCGCTGGCCTTCCTGGGTCGGCTGATGGCTGCTGTCGTGGAAGCCGCCAAACATCCCGGCGGCATCCGCTGGCCGGCCTGGGTCAGTCAGGCCGAGCGGGCTGGGCTGGACGCCATTCCGATCGTCATGATCACCAACTTCTTCATCGGCGCCGTCATCGCCTTCCTGGGGGCCAATCTGCTGACTCAGTTCGGGGCTGGGGTCTTCACCGTGCAACTGGTCGCCGTGTCGGTGCTGCGCGAGTTCGCCGTGGTCATCACCTCTGTGCTGCTGGCGGGTCGCTCAGCCTCCTCCTTCGCCGCTGAGATCGGCTCGATGCGAATGAACCAGGAAGTCGACGCCATGCAGGTCATGGGCGTCAGTCCGTTCCAGGCCCTGGTGATCCCCCGTCTGGCGGCCATGGTGCTGATGCTGCCGCTGCTGACCTTCGTGGGCATGATTTCCGGCCTGTTCGGCGGGATGCTGGTGACGTGGAGCGAGCTGTCCTATGGCCCGGCCTTCTTCATCCAGCGCATTACCGAAGACCCGATGATGGACACCCATCTGATGGTCGGGCTGGTCAAGGCGCCGGTCTTCGCTGTGGTGATCGCCGCCATCGGCTGCCGTCAGGGCATGTCGGTGGCCGGCGATGTCGAGAGCCTGGGCCGTCGGGTGACTGCCGCCGTGGTGCAAGCCATCTTCGCCATCATCTTCCTCGACGCCGTCTTCGCCATGATCTTCCTGGAGCTGAACCTGTGACGGCGCGCCAGGAAAAGCCGAAGCGCGAGAACATCATCGAGGTGCGCGGCCTGCTGAGCCAGTTCGGCGATCGGGTGATCCATCAGGATCTCAATCTGGACGTGCGGCGCGGCGAGGTGCTCGGCGTGGTCGGCGGGTCCGGCACCGGCAAGACGGTGCTGCTGAACTCCATCCTTGGCCTGAAACAGCCTGAGGGCGGGTCCATCAAGCTGTTCGGCTATGAACGCGACCTCATGACCAAGGCCGAGGCGGCCGAGGTCGAGCGCCGCACCGGGGTTCTGTTCCAGCAGGGGGCTTTGTTCTCGGCCCTGACGGTGCTGGACAATGTCGCCTCTCCCCTGGTCGAACACACCAATCTGCCGCGCAACACGATTCGCGAACTGGCCGAGATGAAGATCGCCATGGTCGGGCTGAAGCCCGAGGCGCTTTATCTGAAGCCGGCCGAGCTGTCGGGCGGGATGCGCAAGCGTGTCGGTCTGGCCCGCGCCCTGGCGCTGGACCCGGAGCTGATCTTCCTCGACGAGCCGACGGCGGGGCTGGACCCCATCGGCGCGGCGGCCTTCGATCAGTTGATCCGCGACCTGTCGGACGACCTGGACCTGACGGTCTTCATGATCACCCACGACCTCGACAGCCTCTACGCCATCTGTGACGAGGTGGCGGTGCTGGCCGACAAGCATGTCGTCGAAAAAGCCACGGTTCAGGAACTGGAGCGTTCCGATCATCCGTGGATCAAGGAATACTTCCTGGGGCCGCGCGGACGCGCCGCTCACCAGAGCGCCGCCTGAGGAGAGCGGGACGAGATGGAAAGAGACGCCCACTACGCCGCCGTCGGCATCGCCACAGTCGCCCTTTTGCTGGCGCTGGCCGTGTTCACGATCTGGTTGGCCCGCCTGCAGTTCAACAACGACTACGATGTCTATGACATCGTCTTCTACGGTCCTGTGCGCGGCCTGTCCGAGGGCGGCGAGGTGCACTTCAACGGCATCCGCGTCGGCGAGGTCACGGCCCTGAACCTGGACCCCAAGAAGGGGGATCAGGTCATCGCCCGCGTCCGGTTGAACGGCACGACCCCGGTGCGCACCACCTCGCGCGCCCAACTGGA
>OFRI01000069.1_pt1 | contig 24161 bp, 51 predicted proteins | sample 1543031 | NCBI WGS metagenome assembly OFRI01 (sample SAMN07774226, study PRJEB24372) | wastewater metagenome
ATTGCGGCAGTCTTGTTCATCGTAACCCATTTCAATTAGGTTTTGAACGTAAGGATTGTAGTGTGTCATTTTGTTTGTTTGTTTGTTGTTGTTTTGTCGGATAACCTCACAGGCAATCTTGTGCCTCATAAGTTGAACTCAAAATCATGAGGTCAGGGTGCATCTTAGTGACAGACTTGTAGGCATCATCGTAAGAGTCAGAGAGGTAGGACAGTTCTACATAGTAGGCTGTTTTCGTTTTGTAACCTTTGAACACTACTTTGTACTCAATTCCTGGAAGTTTGGGTGCGGAAGAGGTGAAGGCTGAGGCTGTTTTGTTTTGCATGATAGTAATATAACACAGAATGCCGAAAAAGTAAAGGGGGGGAACCGAACCTTTTGGTTCGGTTTACCGAACTCCTCTGAAAATACTTTCACAGGGGGAAGTTCTTTATCTCTGCAGCTTTGTCAATTATTTTATTGAACACACTTTCGACTTCAGGACGAGCAAAGAAATCTGACTTACGTTTCTCCCCACAAGTACCAACATAGGCATAAAGAGTGTTATTGCTGGCAACGTTCATCTCTGTAACCCCTTCCATCATTTGTGTTAGTTGAGGAAGGTAACCAAAGGTAACAAATGGATTTTGTTGAATGTTCTTGAGCATAGAAAGAGCTTTGTCTTCAGTGTTAACCATTTTGTTAGCTGCTGAGATCATTTGCTTTTCATAAGAAAGACAGTTTTGTTCGTGCACAGACGCTCTGTAAATTAAAACTCCAGCAACAGTTGAAGTAATACTGGCGCCGAGGAAACCTACAGTTGCGATGATAGCGATTTTGATTGAATTTTTCATTTGGTTGTTAGTTGGTTGAAAGTTTGTTGTTTGTTAGAAGTGTGCAGTGGGGTCGTCACATTTAGCAATCCATTCAAGTGCTTTTGTGAGGGCAACTTGCTGAAGCTCAGTGTCACCTGTGTGATCACTGTGCCACTCCAGAGCATACTTTATACGATTTTCTGGAGTTGCCATGAACTTTTGAAGTTTGGTCATTGGTTGTGTCATTTGTTGTGTCATTTGTTTTCATCGGGGTAAAGTTTCCAACCGTCGGCACGAATACCTAACTCTTCGCAACGTACTTCGTAGACAATACGTTGCATTAACCTCAGGTCCATAGTTTGGACCTCTTTAATAATGGTGCGACGAATTTGTTCTGATTGAGTATTCACAGGTCGAAAATGTTGGAGTTGAGTTGAACTATGTTGAGTTTTGGGTCAGCAAACTTCACACCATCTTTGGTTTCAGTTACACCAAACTCGTCGTAAAGAACTTTCACAAGAGTTTCGTAATCACCACAGGAAAGTGCAAGTTTGTAAAGACCTTCTTCGTTGTTCACCCACAATGAAATGTTCCAGGTTTCGTAGTTATCGAAACCATTGTAGGAAGTGTCGAGAAGTTCTTTTTGAAAAGTTGCAGTCATTTTGTTTTTGGTTTTTTGTCTAGTTGTTTTTGTACTCTTTAAGAATAACACAGTTTCCTGGTTTTAACAAGGGGGTAAACCCCCCAATCTGGTTCGGTTTACCGAACCTCCCTCAAACTATTTTTAAGTGGGACATTGTTGACCCAAAGAAAATATCTTTGACCTCAAGTTCGACATAATCAAACCCCTCGTTTTTCAGAGTCTCACTGTAAGCTTGTGCACTGCTGAATGCATCAAACAGACGCAGAGAGCGAAATACTTCACCCTCGTAATCGTATCCGCCGATGACAGCGTAAACTTTTTGGTTTGTGTTCATTTGACTCTTGTTGTTTTCCATGTTTTTAATATAACACAAAAACCCCAAAACCTCAAGGGGGCAAACCGAACAAAAAGGTGCGGTTAACCGAACAAGGGTTTTGGGGGAGTGGAGGTCAACAGTGAGGGTAGTACACTTGTACCAACCAAGGAACCCAGTGGCAGCAGGGGTTCTCAGGTTGTCATTCAGTGATTTTTCCTGTTTGGGGAGGGTTCTGGGGTGTTCCTTCCCGACCCCCTCCCAGAAAAACCCCTTTTCCTCAAGTTATACTTTCTGAAAACTCGTAGTTATAACTCAGACCGTCAGCACAAACAACATGGTGCCACCCTTTATCCTTTGGGGTCAACCCCAACCGTTCCTTCGCTGTGGCAACATTATCCTCCATCAAATCCACCCCATAAATCATCTCGTTGAGAACATGTTTGGGGTCGTGATACTCTGAGAGCACCTCAAGTAGGGTCACCAAAAAGTTACCATCACCACAAGAGTTATCGAGAAACTTTGCATCGGCATCCCTGAGTTTCTTCTCAGGAATCTCTCTCACCATTCGCATGCAAAGATCCATCGGGGTGAAAACTTCACCTGTGGTCTTGACACGATTCCTCCCTCTTTTCTTTTGCTTATCAATCTCAGTTTGGACAGTTGTGCTCATTTGGTGTTACCTGCAAGTAATTTGTTCCAAGTGTTTAAATAACCCACCTCTATCTTAGTGAGCTTGAGAACTTTGTAAAGTTCCTCATCAGTGTTCACACCACACAAGTCTGGGGTTTCCTCGAGCAACACACGAGGTAGAAACTGAGCGCGGCAAGATGCAGCTGTGATGAATCTGTAAACAAGTGAGTGTGAGAGTAACCAGTGCATTTGTTCTGCTTCTTCAACTGTGTTGAACTTCATGAACTTCCCTCGATTACCTGTGGCATAATATTGATCCTGATCATTCACTCGAGTAAGTAAAGAGTAAGGACCACCCTTTACTCTGTTTGGGTGATACCTCCAGGCCACAGTGGAGAGGTAAGTGTAGGGGCAAGTTGGAGGTTCATCCAGAGTTTCAAACCTATCTTTTACTTTCTTTCCTGTACTGTTGTAAAACTTCTGGAAGATTGATAGTGTAAGTTCAGGGTCGGCAGCAGAAAACTTATCACAGGGTGATAGATACTGCACAGGGAGAACGGTTCCTCTGGCAATTTCTGTGACCTTTCCGTCATAAACAACCCGAAGATTCTGATTTTCGTTTTGTTTATCTTGCCCTTTGTACACTGCAATTGGTTGCCCAATGTTGGGAAACATCTTTTCCATTCCATACTGAATCTCGTTCAGTCCAAGTTTCTCTAACTCTTTGTATCCTTTGGTATACTTTGCACCAGCTTTCGATGGTGATACCAGAGAGAAATAACCCCCAGGTTTCAGTAACTCACCAGTTCGGCGAAAAAACATCGTGTAGAAAGCGGAGTTACCACCATTTTGGAAAGGTGGGTTTCCTACAATCACATCAAATTTCATGTTTGATTTCCAACAACATGTTTCAAAGGGGAATGATACGCCCCATAGGCCATCAGTGAGTTCAACTGTTTACTTTCGGGAGTGAATAACTTTTGTTGAATCTTCTCAAGTTCTTCTTGAGTCCCAAGTATATACTCAACTTGTCTTCCGCACCCAACAGTTGTTATCTTTGCTTTTCCATAAATGTCTCCATAGGTGGGAACAGCGAGTTTGAGTTTACCCCAATCACCAATTGGTTGATCACACCACATGGAACATCGTTTCTTTGCTGAAGAGTAAAAAACTTCATAGATGTGAGTTTCTGTTTTGTCTGGTGACCAATGAGAACTATTGATTGAGGGGTTGATTGGACCTGTGAACACATTTAAATCGAGAGGTTCACAGTTTTGCAAAAACTCAAACATTTCAGAACGCCATTCTTTGTTATTTGAGGGAGTTGGACTCAGGATGTCAATTGTGGAACCGTCAGGAAGTCGAGTTTCTCCCCCATAAGGTTGCTTTTGAAGTGTAATCACTGTAATGCCGCCAGTGTCTACGCCAGGGAATGCCCAGTCAACACTTGGGTCCAGGGCGATAAGGTTATTTTGTTTGATCAACTTCCATGCTTTGCTTCGTGCATTTTTCTGCATCCAAGTAAAAGGAACAACCAAAGAAACAAGCCCCTTGTCTTTGACTAAATCAATACCCTTTTCGATAAAATCAGGCCACAGTGGAGTTCCAACATTTCTCACCTCACGAGAGCGTTGATATGGTGGGTTCCCAATCACAACATCAAATTTCATGTTTGGTTCCCAGGTTAAAAAATCTGTGTGTACATAATTTACTCCAAAAGGAAGTTTAAACATTCCTGACCCAAGTTCATAGTACATTGGATCAATTTCCACAGCGGTTATATTCTCAGGGAGAAAACCTTTTTCAAGGGCAACTAGAACATAGGTTCCAATTCCAGCACCTGGAATACAAATCTTTCCCTGTGGTAAAACACCCTCAAACTGCTTTCTAACTAGATCGAGAGGGGTTACACAGTCACTCGTTTTATTCCAGTCAAAAACATCAACAACAGTGTTGTAGATGACGTTTGCTCGTTCTTTAACAGTGTAGGTTTTCATAGTTGTTTGTAAAGTTGTTTTTCTACTCTTTAATAGTACCACGAAACCCAGGTTTTCACAAGGGGGGTAACCCGCACCTTTTGGTTCGGTTATCCGAACTCCTCGTCAAACTCCTTTGAGAATTTTTTCGCTCTCCAACCCTTTGAATGTCGGTTGGGATGAATAGAACTTTTGCACATTGTTGTGTGGTCTAAGTTGTGTTCTTTACAAAAGTCTTTCAACTGCTCAACAACAAACACCTCCCCTGTTGGAGAAGTTACCAACCAGGTCGTAGTGTTGGGATTTTTTCTTGTGGCGATTTGCTGTTCTCTTATCTTTCGATTGTGAGCCACTCGATCAAAGTCAGGAGAAAACATTCCTCTTTTCTCAGCAACAGCTCTCTTGGAATGTTCACTTGAGGCTATTCTTGCTGGCTCAAGTTTTTTCCTTCGTGCAACTTTCTTGAATAACTTTCGTGCTTTCTTCTCAAGCAAAGTTCGTGCCTGACCAATCTTCATCTCAGTGATTCGCAGTTCTTTTGCCAACTCAACAAACAAATCCCTCTCCGCAGGTTTTGCTGTTACACCCCACTTCAGGTACTGAAGACACATTCTTTTCCGCACAGAGACATTTCTCTTCGTTAGAAAGTGATTGTTAATTTTGTGATAAGTGTCAACAAGGTGTCGTCGCATTTATCTCAGTAGGGTTGAGAATGGTAGGTGCCGAGAATTATGTATCCTTCATGTCTTACTCGATCCAATGACTCTTTCCCCCAAGTAATCCACCTCCATTCAGCTTTCCCATTGGGTGCAAGTAGGTGGATGTAAATCCATTGGGGCATCGAGCTGTGAGTAACTGTAAAGGTTTTACCTTTACTCTGAGAATGAAAAGTCATCGTGGTATTGTCGAAGGGTTTTCTGTGTAGCATTGTAGGAAGTTAGAATTCCAGTGAAGTAGGCTCCGCTATCGATTCCAATACCACCTCCTGGTATTTCAAAGGGGTTAGGTGCTTTCAGTGGTGAATGTCCAAACACAATTGTGTTTAACTTGTCGGTCCAAAGTTCAAACTGTGGACCATAAGTTAGGAAGGGTTGTCTCATCCAAATCAACTCTTCTGTCCTCCCTTCTGCAATCGAAACAGCAGGATTCTCACCAGGGAACACACCAGCATGGGCAAACATTGTGTCACCCACAGTCATATAAAGTGGTAAGTCCAACAACCAATTTACATACTCTCGCATGGAACTCATGCTATCGGAATTACCACCATTTTGCAACCACAAAGACAAATTTGATCCTCGCCAACCACCAACCTTAACTGCATTCAGAAACATTTGCTCATGATTACCTTGAAGGGCATACACAGATTGTAACCCCCAACTGTCAGGATCTTGAGTGAGTGTAGACACAGTTTTCAGGACCTTTAAGTCATCGGGTCCCCTATCAATAAGGTCACCCAGAAATATCACAGTGGTTCCTGAATCTTTCACAGTCGCCAGAAACTTCTCAAGTAGGTCAAATCGACCATGAATATCCCCCACAGCGATTACATCGCCAGGGTTGATTGTATCGTTGTAAGTAATAGTTTTTTTAGTCATTTGTTTGTTTTTCGATTTCATAATAGTAGTGTAACACAAAACCAGAGTTTTGTCAAGTGGTCTGGTGGTTCGGATAACCGAACCTTTCTAAATGTAAATAACCTCTGAGAACCCCTCCCTTTCAATTTTCTTGAGGGATTTAGCAACTCGTCGGTGCATCTCAGTGATGACATTTCGTGGAACCATTCTGCTTCTCATTGCATTTTGTGAGATACAAACTTCCACAGGAGGGTGAACTACAACCGCAGCGATGTGGTTCCACCCATAACTTTTCAAAGTTATTAATGCACCAAGTCGAAAGTCTGTAGAAAAGTGTGTCCCATCGAGAATAACTGTCTCTCCAGTGTGTTGTTCCAGAGTGGCAACAATTGAGTCGTGTGTGTCTACCCAGGTACTCCCTTCAAAGGCATCACCTTCAATCACAACTGCATTATTCTCCTTGGCAAACTTTCTTGCCCAACTTGACTTTCCTGATCCTGGTGCACCAACAGTGACATACGCTTTGTTCATAAGTTTCTGATGAGTTCGTCTTTGCGAAGTATAAGTGAGAGGGTGAGTGCAAACTCGTCTCCCTGAAAATGAGGTAACATGTCTTCTTCAAATTCACAATTATCAAGGAAGTAACGCTTCTCAGTTGAGGAAGTTGAACGGCTGTTGATCACAAAGGCAGTGTCATAAGCCTTTGAAATTGAGTAACCCATGTTAATTTGGTCAGAACCAAGAACTAACACTACTTCGTTAAAAGGTGCAATATCAACTGAGAAAGTCATCGCCTCAGTAACTGAAAGAGAGTTGTAAAACCTAACTCGGGAAAGATCAACACCAGCCATACGACAAATATGTCTGAAAAGAAGCAAGCGAATGTCGTAATCGGTGTTCCTGTCTGACCCGGAAAGATGCACATCAGCATACTCAGCACAGTTTAACATTTGCTGTACCAGTTCTACATGTCCTGAGTGAGGAATGTTGAACCTTCCAAAAGTTACAGCGCATTTGTATTTGAGTTGATCCATCAAACAACCTCCTTCAGGGTCAACCAGATACCACGATCTGTACCAACAGTAAACTCATTGTCCCAAACAAAGTGGACAGCTTCTTGACGAGTCCAGTTGAACTTTTCAGTCAAGAAGTCAACGGCTTCAGTCATACAAACGAATCGGTGGTGAGAGTGTTTTGGGGTTTTCAAGGTGGTTTTCTCTGTTTTCATACTACAAGTATGCCACAAAACCAGGAATTTAACAAGGGGGTAAACCGAACCACTTGGTTCGGATAACCGAACCTCACTTCTTATACTTTCCTTGGACAATATCCTCGTAAATAAATAATAACATGAAAGCAAACACAATACTAATGCCCAAACTAACCATTGAAAGTTTCCTCCTCAAAGTCAAAGTACTCATACATTTTGCTCATCACATGTTCTTGAATACTCTCAATGATTGCATCAGGAGTGGGATCCTCAACATGTTTAAAACTCCGGTAATACCCTGTGGATACACCTTCATCAATGGCCATTTCTAAGATCAGTCTAAACTTTGGTTTCATCACAGAGAGTTACTCCTAATTTTTTATCAGTAAGGTAATGGTATAATAGCCGGGCAAAAATTTCGTAAACTTCGCCCTGGTCTTCAATGGCCGAGGTAACTGCTACCTGGTACATAATGCGAAGGCGCTGACTGTCTGGCAGCGGTTTAAATTTCACATCGGTTTGCGTAGCAAACCCTCTTTCGTGACCTGTTACAAATGCTGCATGGACCCATTTGTACATCAAATCTTTCAAGTTTTCTTCGTCGTCTAGTTTGCAATCCCCAAAGAAGTATTCGCTGCGGAGAGCAAACCTCCCGTAGATCCCGTGAAACCAGTCATCAAAGGCAATCTCTGCCCCCTCAGAAAAGTCAAAATCAGTGCTCGGTATTTTACTCATCGGGAAGCGAAGCGAGGTAAGAATTAGGAAAATTAAACATTTTGTCAATTCGCTTAGCCTGCTCCTCGTAGAACTCCATCACCTCGAGTGAATCAAGATCATGGTAATTTGCGAGGTAGTCCAAGAACTGGCGATCAATCTTGTACAGCTGGTCCAACATGACTGATCTAACAACTGCTTTGTGGTGGTGGTTCATTGAAAACCTCCGGTTTTCTCCTCCATAAGAGCGTCCACAATGTCAAGCAGGTCCAATTTGTAGGACGAATGAGCAGTCCAAAACCCCATATGCCACTCTGACTCAGTGAACTTCCCAGGTATGTCCTTGAAAACCAGTTCAATGACTTTGCAGAGAGCCGCAGCAAGGTACTTTCTGTGGTCAGCGTCAGCATCTGGGTGAACTGGGTAAACACCGCCGTAGGCATCTACCACAGCTTGAACTTTTTCTGTATCAAACATTTGCCAACTCCTTTGGTGCCTCTGTACAAACAATTTCCCAACCCTTATTCACATAAAGGAACCCATCATCCTCATTCAACCAGAAGTCACCGTGTTTTGGCATGTACTTGACAGCTGCCTCACCGATTCTTTTCGCAAGGCGAAGCAGTTCTGAATTCTTTGCGTCAGGGACTTCCTCTGCGAGAATCCTGTAGAGGGCGTGGTTTAGGGAGTCGTAGTCAAACATTAGCCAACTCCTTGAGGTTGAGACGTTTGCCATCGTGGGCATAGTGGAAGAAACCACTGTTGGTTCCTTGCCACATTCTAGTTGGGTTTGAAGCATGCTTGTCAGACAAGTTGTTGGTTTTGACTCGCATTTTCTTCATTGCCTGGGCAACCTCGTCGTAGGAAAGATTGAGGTCAGTTTCAACACGCCAAAGCAAGCGGTAGGATTGACCACCATTGACAGAATCGTTGGAGAAAGTATAATAACCGAGCCAAGGTTTGAGACCCAAGTACTGGAAATGTTTCGCCATGTCGTCACCTGAAATGTGACACACATCGAAGTCAAGACCAACCAGAGATTGAGTCCGCCAGCATAACTTTTCAAACTGCAATTCCATCAGGTCACGACCATTTAGTAGCGCACCATAGAAAGGACAACCCTGCTCAGTTACGGCACGAATGAAGTCAACTTCAGACAAAGTAACCCAGGAGCGTTGAATCATGTGCTCTCTCAACTTTCCATACTCCTTGAGAGTTTGTGGTTTTGCGGTGCGAGGGTCACCAAGGTGGCAGACGATACTTTCCATTTTGTTTGTTGTTTGCATGTGTTTAGTATAGCACAGAGCTCGAGGCTTGACAAGGGGGGATAACCCCCCTCAATTTCCTTTTCAGGGCTCTCAGGGCTTCTTTGCGAGCTTTTAACCTACCTTTGCAGGTTCCCTTTCCATTTTTCGGTTTTCCCGAATTGTGTTGCCAGTTTGGCATTTTCCTCGATTCATTTTCCATACTCTTAGTATGCCACAAAACCCAGGAAACCTCAAGGGGGGTTAACCGCACCTTTTGGGTGGGTTTACCCTACTGTTGAAGGTAAACCGATTTGCTGAATTGCTATTGTGTTGACTCTGTGTAACCAAACTGGGGGGTCAAAAGCAGCATTGCAGGTACTTTTTTCCAGGTAGTCTGACACATCAACACTCTTGATAACTTCCTTCATTTTCTCAACAGAAACCAAGGGATTCACCTTCACTGACATCCAAGCTCCTGACTGTTTTAACTCATCTCGAATCACATTCATCTTCAATCCACCCCACCGACAAACTTGAAAGTCAGCAGGACCATTTCCATTGTCAGCAAAGTTTGATTTTCCTGAAGCCCAGAAAGTAATAAAGTCAGAACGAAGATCAAGACTATCTCGAATTTTGGGTCGTTTTGTATCCTTTACCTCCCATGCCTGTAAACAAGTACTCACAGTGCGTTGTCCCCCTGTGGGTAACTCATAAACCATGTCAGGTACATCTACATCAGAAACCAAATGTGCAAAGTCTGGTTGACTGTCAAGAAACCCCAGACGACGAGCACCTTTGGGAAGAATCATTGCCACTCGATCACAAATAGTCAAACACTGTTTCAAACTAGCTCTCGCCAATGTGTTTGTTGACCCAAAGGGGGGATTGGTGATAATGAAGTCAGGTTTTGATTCAGGTTGAAGTGTACGAATATCTTCCTGAGTGTCAGGAAGGAATGAAGGGTTTGGAAAGAAATCATTTGTTGTCCAGGAGAGTTTTAACTTCAAACTCTCTGAAGCTTTTACAAAGTTTCCTGTACCTACACAAGGTTCAAGTGCGGTTCCATCAAGACTCCAACCAACCTCATTTTGTAAGAAGGTTAAACACCACTCTGCATTTTTCAGGGGAGTGTAGTATTGGTCGTGAATTTCCTTTGAGATGTTGGAGGAGGAGTTTCCCATTTTGAAAAATTTGCGGTTTAGGGGGTTGGTACAGGATTGTAACCAACTCTGTTGTTAACTATTTCTGTTAAAATTTGTTTTGGTGTCAAACCTGTTTTTTCTAATGACTCAAGAATACTTTTCTGAAGTACTCCAGTTGAACCCTCGAGTTTTATACCTTTGACTAAGTTTTGTTCGTAGGGTGTCAGAATTCTTGCTCCCTGAGAAAATCGGAGATCACCCCCAAAGTAGTTTGTTTTTGACTCGTACTTTGCGAGGTCTTTTACCAAACCAGCTACCTGTTCCATTGTTGGGGAACCTTGTGCCATTTTTTGAAGTTTTGGAAGTACCTTTGAGTTTGCCTGCTGATTAGCAACATTCACCATGTACAAAGCTTTCTCAGTCAATGCAAGTTTTTCTGACTCTCTTGTGGTACCTTTGGGAAGATAGTCTTTTGATGGAGCTTTGTCATATCTTGCTCCAAATCCACCAACAGCACTTCGGTCAGGTGAATGACTATCTTGAAGTCTACCATTGTTTACCAGTGTTTGAAACAAAAACCTACCAGGAGAAGACTCACCTTTGTTTGAGTTCATTGAGGCAGGCATGTACACAGTGTTTTTTACATCGTTTTCAGACTTGATTCCATATATTCCAAAGGGTTTCATCCAGTGATCTTGAGAGGCTACAACTGTGTCACCGATCATATAGGGTCGTCGTCTTCCAGTGACAGGATCTCGATAAGAGGAGATTCTCTTTCCATTGGGACCATCCTCAAGTTCGGCCTGTTGTCTTCGAAGGGCAACATACTGAACCAGTCCACGAACTGCATCTTTGGGAACAGAGTTCCTAGGTCCACCCATTACTCCGAGACCAGAGACATTGAGTCGGTTTCCCATCACACTGTTTACATACACTGTAGACATATCGAGTGAGTTCCACTCATTGATTAGTTCTCGTGATTTCTTTGAGAGATTGGCATTTTCTGGTACACTGATTTTACCTGTTTTCTGGTCTTGCTTCAACTTATCGCGAGCTGCCACAATTTCATTCACTGCCTCTACTGTTCCACTCTTATCGTCATACTTTTTAGGAATCCTGAAGGGGAAAGTTACCTCACCAGTTTTTGTGTACCTTCTCCAAACTGCTTCCATCAAATCTAAATCTTTTTTATCGAGAGGGTTTGTCCTGTTTTCATCGAGTGTCTTAACAACTGGACCCCCACGATATTGACCACTCAACACTCCCCGAGGTTTTTGTTTCGTGACCAACATGTTTCTTACCTTGGAGACTGAAACTCCAACATTCTCAGAGAGACCAACAAGACATTCATCAGCTCCACTAATACAAGTGGCTGAACAGTTTTTTCCTTTTCGACAGCGTTTTCTCCTCCCACCAACTGCTTTTTGGTTGGCACTTCGAATTTGTGAAACAGTGGGAGCGTTTAACGCCATTATTCATCGGGGGTTAAAGTTTTTATGTATTCGTCTAAAATGTCTTTTTTTCCAGCTATTTCTAGAGACTGAAAAAACAGTGGGGCATCCTTTGAAGATGCGTCAAATAAGTCAACTATTTTTTCAATGTCCTCAGGAGTTTTTACCCTCTCTACAATCAGATTAAGTTTTCTTTCGTCAAGAATAGATGGCATGATGAGTTGTAAGTAAAAAACCCCCCAAGATGGGGGGCATGATCAGATTTGAATTAGCAGTTAGGCAACTTCAGTTTCAACTGGTGTTGCTTCACCTTCAGTAACTTCCGCAGCTGGAACTTCCAAAGTGAAGGCTTCGATGATGTCAGTGTAGCCAGCAGCAGCAATGCTCCGAACTACATCAGCGTCGCTGAGTTGACCGATGGCAGATTGAACAGCTTCGGAGTAGACTCGAATCAATTCCCTGAGAGGAGCATTCTCAATGACCCTAGATGTAAGGGTGTTAACCACTTGTTCGCGGTTTTCTAGTGTGTAATCAGACATGAGATTTAAATATGTGAATGAGAGTGAAAAATTGTTGAGCGAACCAACTCTCTGCAGTTCGCTACAAACAGTATAGCTTGTTATAAAAAGTGTAAACTTTAATCGCTATAAAGTAGAGAAAAAATTGGTCCCACAGTGTTTCGGAAGGTTGCGTCAATAATCAGATGCTCTGGGTGACTAGCAGCGTGAGCCTGATCAAGTTTTGACCGCCAATGTATCATCATCTCCACTCTGCCGCCAGGATACCTGATGCATCGCTTTGAAATAAAACCAGGCCTCTGTTGAAGCCACTTCGTCCAGATTCCATCGTCAGCCTTTAGAAAGTCTTCAACTTTCTCTTCAGGAGTCACTACAAAAGACAACCTCTCGACTTTCATTTTATGTATTCAACCCACAAATCTTGAGGACAACGCATGTTTGCCATTGATGTCTTGATGGGCATAAAGCAACCGCACAATTCACAAGTTTGTTTCTTGGAATCATACCTATCACAACCTGTACAAATTTCCATTCGTTCGTTGTGAATATACCGAGGAGCAATACTAGGGTCAGCAAGCAACCGTGCAGCTGTATCTTTCAGAGAAGCCCCAAAGGACCTTCTGCAACACTCTGGATTGTCTACATTAGATTCTTCCATACCTAGACTTTACCCTTGGCAAGTTCAGGATTGCAGTCTTTCGAGTAGGACATGGTGTGCACTGAGCACCACTCATCTTGGCGATCTCGCATTACCCGGTGAGACTCTTCAAAAGACAGGTTCTCAATAAATGTTCCGTCATGGAAGTTGACTTGAAATAGTTCGATCATGGTTTAATCCCAATACGAGTACAGTGTCCGAAAATGTTTGAGTACTGTTGAGTCGGTCACACAACGGTAAAGGTCCATAAACTCCCCAGTAGATTTGTAATAAAACAATTCGTTTAGAATTGCTTTTGTTGTAGTGGTCCAAGCGATCCACTCACGAAAGTGAAAAGTGTCAAACTTTTCCAGGTAAACCCAAGGACAATCACTCTGCGGAGCCCAACCTTTGCTCCAACCGTCATAGCTCTTTTCAAAAGAAAAATCGCACTCGGTTTCAAGCCATTTTTCGTAACGTTGCGGGTCGTCAAGAATCAGTACTCGGTGATAATTCTCCGCCTCAGCGATAGCTGAGTCTTTGAGGCACGTTTCATGTTCGTCTTCTGAAGGCAGAAACTTGAATGTTGAGTTCACGATGGCATAGGGGACAGGTCCCCCGTAGCTATCCTCAGGGGAAACCTTTGCTTTTACATCAAGATGCGTGATTTTGATTGCCATTCACTCATCCCTCAACATTAAGAACCCAATCCCAATCATCGGAACTCCAAAAACCCATGTTGCTTTTACGTGGTCAAGCCCCACCAAAACAGTAGCTGCTATAAACAACATAATGGCAGCACCAATCATCGTGTGTCCCATTGTCGTGTTGTAGGCGTTAATGGCTCCCTTTTTGGTTGCCCTGGCAATGTCGTTTTCTGAGAGGTTGTTCATCTAAGGTGTTGTTGTCGTGGGAAGAAAGTAGGGGGGGTTTAGCCCCCCCCAAGTAATCAGACTGCAGCCATCTCAGTTAGAACTCGCATTGCCCTTTGGTTTATACGAGCACCTTGACCAAAGTTGGAGTAGTTCAACCTACCTGCGGGTGTTTTCCTGGAGTAGTTGGAGGCGTACTCTGTGATTGCATTAAAGCCGTCATACATTGTGCGACCCTCGTTACCCTTACCATTATAGAACAAGTTGTTCAACTGTGCGACAAAGGAGTCGCGCATGTTTGCAGTGTCCTTACTGTAGATCTTCTCCACAGCTTCTTTGAATTGGGTCGAAGTACAACGAGCATTTGCTAAAGTTTCAACATGCTCAGAGTACTTTTTCATTGCACCATTTACATAGTCAATGACAGCTGTAGAAGATAACACTTTCTCATTTACACCTGCTTGGTGACGAAACTTCTCCCCAAGGTCACTGTAAGCCATGGTAAAGGTGTTTCCACAAATCACACGATGAGCACTCGGACCAATGGCGACAGAGGCATTACCCACATGACCATTCAGCAGAGTGATGTAACTGTTGTACTTCTCACCGATAACTTGAAACTCCTCATTCACCTTGGCTTGGGCAAACACTTTTGCCCCACTGTTCAGGTAACCCATGTTTTGCACAGTGAGTAATCCCTCTGAGACAAGGGGGTTGATGAGTTTGAGTAGGTCTTCGTTTTGTACAAATTCGTATTGAGGTGAAACTGCACCAAGGCAGGCACCATTGTCATCACGAACAACTGCGACTTTATCCTCCCAGCGAATTGCATCTCCATTGTCTCCAACGAAGAAAAGAGGACGAGGACTTACAGTCCAGTCGAGGTTGTTTGTAACTGCGAAAGTTGGTCTTGACATTTTGGTTGAAATAAAGTTGTTTGGTTAGTTAAAGTTAGTTAAGGTCGTTGATGTACAGGAAACTCTCCTCAGAGTCATAAGACTCTGCAAGTTCAATTCCTGAGAGGCGAAGAGTTTCAGCTCCATGGAAGTCACCTGACTCAATCAGAACCTTGTACTGTTTTGCATTATCCTCAAGGCGACTTGAGATCAGATCTTCAATCGAAGCAGTTGGCATTTGGTGTCCTGTGTGGTTTTCCATGATCTTAGTATAGCGCATTGTCCCCCAAAGGACAAGGGGGGTAAACCCCCCAAAAAGGTGCGGTTTACCGAACGCAGTACCCTTTGGAGGAAGTCCAACCTACTGGGCAAGATCCATGATTGTTCCAGTAAACAATTGTATTTTGTGAAGGTACACAAGAACCACCTTGAGTTGAAGTCCTAGTCGGACAGTTGCCGTAGCGAGGTACAGGTAAACCTGCTTGTGAATACGCCGCAGAAACACTTGAGAGTGTAGCAACTGTAAGAGCAGTTAAACAGAAGAGAAGAGGTCTCATAGAAGTTTTTTGAACTGTAAGTATCATACACCATTTGGGGTGAAAAGGGAAGGGGGTAAACCCCCCTAAAAGGTGCGGTTTCCCGAACCACCAAGGAAAGTAATAACTTTCTTCTTGAATCGTCTCCAGAGTGAAGGATTCTGATCAAGAATCTCCTCATCAATCGCCTTTACGAGCCTCAGCAAATAAAAGTTTCGAAGCTCTTCAGTGTCAAAGAAACCGTCCCCGTAGGTACCGCTGCAGAAGTCCAGTAGAGTTTTCCCGCCACAGTCAGGGTAATCAACTCGCAAGTCTCCGTGGCGAAGCCGTATGTACCCAACTTTAGCGCAATCACGGTAAACATCCCACTGCTCTGGACAAACAGAACAAGTCAGTTCCAATTTGTAAACCCGCTTACCGATCTTTACGTTGCGGTTCTCAGGGGCTTCAAACATCGTCGGTACCTGCTAGATGTGGACAATACTCATCAATATAGTAGTTAAGATCCTCCTCTGTCAAGTTAGTAAACTCATCAAAAAGGGCATCAGAAACCATCTTTTTCAGTTCTTTTTTCGAGAAGGAATTGGCGATCTCGTCGCACAGTTCCTCCAGAATCGTTTCACGATTCTCGCTATTTTTCATTGGCCGTCTCCATTGTCTCCTGTGTGAATGTCCACGTAGGCTTGATCCTCTTCAAGTTTGTTAATAAGCCGGTGCAAGTACCAACGAGACTTTTGGGCATCCTGCAAAGGATTTTCTTTATCCCACATTCGAAGTAAGTATTTAAGAACCTGGTATTGAAGTGATCCTTTGACGGGGTCCGGCGCCTGAGCAACCGCATCCTCCAAGATGTCGATGACCTCGACTCTGTATTTCCGGTAGTAATCTGGATTGATGGGATCTGCCATTGTGTTGTGATTGTTAGATGTATTATGCTGTTAAGGCAGGAGAGTAAACCCTGCATTTGGCTTCGGGATCCCAACCGTTTGCTCGATTGTGTTTTGCCACGTTTCCCGCATTACCTTTGAAACCGTCTACCGTTGACTCCCAAACTTGCGAAGCAACTATTACTCCATTTTTTCTGGACCTCTCTGTTCTTTCTGTTCTTTGTTCAGGGGTCATAGACTCAGCTAATGCTAATCCTCCTTTTCTCCCCCTTTCAGTTTTTTGCTCCAGCGCCATAGAAACAGCAGCGGCTGCTCCGGCTCTTCTACTTCTTTCGCTTCTCTGCTCAGGAGTTGCGGTTTCCCAGAAGGGCACAAGTGTCCTAACCGCATGAACGCTTCTACCAAACTCGTCCTTTTCCGCATTGGTTACTGCTGAACCTTTTTTACCTGCCAGGGAACACATCTCGAGAGAGAAATTGCCACCAACGTGCTCATTAAGACAAAGAGAATTATTCAAGTCAGGCAGAATAATCCGATCTTCGACGAGTCGTGCTTCTTTCCACCCTTCGTTAGTATAAGGGAATAACTCGAGAATCTGTATCTCTGGGGTATAGAAGTCCCACATCCACTTGCGGGTTACAGGGGACCCCATATAGATCTCTCCAAACTTCTTCTCTTTATGAGCTCCCCAGTACCAGTGAGGAGTCTCCTCAAAGGTAATCTTGTAGGTGTAAATCCTTGGGCTCTTCATCATAGTTTGCCACCAACAGTGCCGGAGTAGGTAGCTTTAGTATAGCTGGCTTTTGCCTCTTGTAAACCTTTAAGATAGTGGTGTGTCATGTGAAAACACTGATGCTCCGTGGCGGAAGTAATCAAAGGTTTCCCGTCAAGGTCAACTGAGGTGTAAAGTCCGTAGGGAGTTTTCTTCACTGTGAAACCGTCATCAGTTTTCTTCATTGTTTGCGTTGTCATTCGATTGCGTTAAGAAATTCGGCAGTACCATACAAATTATGTCCCCCGTCGATTTGAATTTTCATGGGAATAGCCGTGCGTAAGTAAAGCCGAAACAGCCAGTTCAGCACCGTGGGGTCAATTTTTTTGCCCATTTCCAAAACTTCCAGAAAGACTTGTTTTGCTCCGTCTGCATCCACCCAATCTTTGCCGGTTATGATAACCCCTGACTCAGTCGGTTTCATCCACATGGGAAGATTGTCGCTCTTCAACCACTCACAAGAGTAGGTTTTACAAGGGGACTCAGGACGGTCCTCGTAAATCGAGCAACCATCGCAACCCCGAAAATGACAGGGCATTCCAGGATAGAACTCTCTATCGCGTACTACACCCGACAGCCAACCTTCACAACAAGCTCCACACTCACCGCACTCACGTTTAGTTTCAGGCATTGTCACCCTCCGTGATGAACCCAAGTTCTACCAACATGTCATAGTTGTCCTTAAACTTTTGGTAATGTTGGGCTTCGTCTAGTGAGAGGCCATAGGTACCGTATTTCTTGTAGTAGGCTGCTGTGACTGGTGACAGGGAATACTCAACACACTCATCCCCGTAAAGTTCCATAATTTTCATAAACGCCGAGTCATAGTCGGTATTTTCTCCCAGAGGGTTTTCCCCCTCGTAAGCATTCAGCACTTCGGCGAGTGCTGCAACTTCATCGACTGTAAACTTGCAAGTGAGCTCACCCTCTTCGTAGCTGGCGGGCTCGTCCTCATCATAGTCTTCAGCAGAAGCTATGTACTCTGCAACTTCCTTACTTTGTCCCTTGATCTTAAGTTTCTCAGTGCAAATTCCGCGTTGCAAATAACCGAAGTCCCTCGTCTCAGTAATGGCTGCTTTTTTACCACAAACCTCACAGATACCTTCGTGAAACGTCGAACATCCTGCTGAGTATTTTCCGTACTTGTCCCCACATTCACAACAGATCCAATCTGCAGTTGTTAGACGATTAATCAAATTCAAAGTTTTTTCTGTCACTGGTTGAGAAGCTCCTTGTTTCATGAATTAAGTATAGGGCATTGTCCCCTAAAAGACAAGGGGGGTTACCCCCCCCAGAAAAGTTCGGTTATCCGATCAAAGGTCTACAACTGTAGTTGTTGTTTCCTCCTCAAGGATTTGTTTTATCTTTGGGTCTTTTGCTCGGTTTTGTATCTGCGGGAGATAGTCATAATAACCATTGTGCATAATGATAGCAAATTGTAAAGATCGGTGTTCTTTCTGCAAACGCTGCAACTTTTTTCCGAGCAACCACACTGAGAGTCTATCATTCTCCAGTAATGACTCATCAGGGGGCAATCCCTGCTTCTGTAGCTCACCCACACCTATTTGCGCTACTCCGTGAGTTTTTACGTCCATGGGTTTGCGATGAACCAACTCCTCAAATAGGATAGCCATGATAACATTTGGGGGAATCTTAGACGCGATACTAGCTTCAAGTACATATGGCCGAAGTAACCTCAACTCGGCGTAGGTACGATTGGCAAACATTGAGCTGACTAACTTGCTCGTTGCAGTGGAACCTACGTCCCTTGTTTTGATTTTGTACCGAGCCAAATGTTGCTCGGGTGCTCCCCAGGGAATTAGGAACATTGCTGTGCAGATTGCCAATGCCAACCCCCGCTTTTTCATTCGTTTTCGTTGTCGTACCAACTTGGGGAGATCAGGTCAAAGTCAATTCCAAGTTTGCCCATCATCAGGATTACAGAGAAGAGCCTTCCAGATCCTGCAGTCACCATCACAAAAGGCCATCCAGCGTAATCACTCCAGGAAAGCCCAGTCTGCAGCAGATGGTACCCTTTGAAGTTACCAACCTGAGCATACACTTCGCGGTTGAAATCTTGTCGAGTGCGAATTTTGATTAAATTTGAGAGTTTCATTGCGATTATGCAAAGTTGAAGTGTAGCTCTGAAAAATATTCAAGCATACATCGTTGGTCTTTGAGTTTCACTAATGATGCTGGAAGGAAATTGTCGTAGATCTTGAAAAATTCCTCACGAGTATGAAATCTCAATCCATGTAAATGCCAAGTGCCAAAGAGTTTATGAAATCCTCTGACAGCACGATATGCTTGAGTTGTGAGTGGTTCATAGTTATCTGGATATGGTAGAGTTCTATCAAAATCACCATTATCACCACCCCAAGGGTTTGCCTGTGTCATTTGTAAACAAATAGTTTTACCTTCACCAGTTCCATAATACTCTGCCTCCAAAAACATCCAGCTCTCGTCTTCTGGCATCTCACCATATGTTTCGGCATACTCTTTCATACACCGATCAGCAACATCTTGGAAGTTTTTCTTTTTCAATACTTCCAACTTTTCTTTCAACTCTTCTCGCTCAATGGCAGCAAGTTGTTTGAAAGCATCATCGTGTTTTTCCATATACTCAATGCCAATCTTCAATACATCATCCCTTAATAATTCAGTCATTCCTCAACAACCACGCAAACAACAAAAGAGGAGGAGTAATTATGATTAACATAGAAAGAGCAGGAATTAGAGAGTTTGAGCAAGTCATTTGTTTTCATACACAGGGCGGGTGTTGTTGCAATGTAGAAAGTACTTGTAGGTAGCCATGTCGTGATCTGTCCACTGCACAACATCGCAGCCTTTGTAGGTATCCACCACGGCAAAGTTGCTTTTAGATGTGACTGGAGGTGTTTCAGTGCTTGGCTTTGCCCAATAAAGAGCAAGTAGTATGATTGAAGCGCCAATGATTGCACCGACTACTAACGTTTTTCGATATTCAAAATTAGTCATTTTTCCTCAAGGTGTAGGTGATGTAGTGAGGGACTTCTCCACCCAAATAGTTCCAAGGGTCTCTCTCATCCCCATTCTCAGGGTGGTACATATCATACCACCCAATGTTCAGTTCATAGAAAAAGGCGCAACGATCGATGTTATCTTCGAGGTCAAAACGAAAATAGATCGCATTGTAAATTGCGCCAAAGCCATCAAAGAAAAACCGAAGGTTTTTCATTTGAGTAACTCCTCGGCAGTGATGGGGTCAAAGTTAGGGTTCTTATCTAACAAACTGAGTACATAGCCCTCAAAGTCAGTAGCCTCTGACATATCCACCCAGCAACCTACATCTTCTTGACACTGAGTATAGTTATCAAGATAGTTGCTAAGAGCCAGAAGGATAGCTGCCGCTTTGTTGCGATCAGCTTTGGTGACTACTGTGTGCGGGTGAATAACAATATTCACAACCGTGTTAAACAACTCCTCACGGCTAATCGAGTATGGCTCCGCATTGGGGTCCAAGGAAAGTGCAGTTTTCATACAAGTTTAGCCTGTAATTTATCAAGAGTTTGCAGCAACTGATTCATCTTAACTGCCTCAGCTTGTGCCTCGGGAATTTGACCCCGAGTTACATAGGTTGCGATTGTTTGCGAGTGCTTCTTTCTGTAGGTGTCAGCATACGATTCCGCACACAGGGCGAGAGTAGCCCACTGCTCATTGGTCAGAGAGACACTGCGAGAAATTTCCTCAGGTTCTTCTGTAGGGAGCACAATTGAGTACTCTGCATCGTGCATACGATCTTTTAGTCCCATCATAATTCTCAGTGTGTGTTACGAACCATTTCCCAATACTCTGAGGTTGGGCGTTGATGTGGGCGAATAACATTGATCGGATGCAAAGTTGCTTTGCGCCGCTTCAAGATTTCCCACAGACCTGCCTTTAACTTTGTATCAGTCGTAGTATTATAGGCAGTTACCAGACGTGTAAACGCCTCATCCCTGTCAGGAATATTACAAGTTTCACGGTTGAGTATTTCTTTGGTGAGGTCCAGTTCTCCTGGTTTTCCTTTTACTTTTGCTTTTCCGAAATTTCCTGTGTGGGTACCAGTGGTGCGTAAACCGTGATTGCTCATAGGGTGGTTGTTTCTTTATGACTTAAGTATAACACATTTCACCCTCCTGGTAAAGGGGGGTAAACCGCCCTAAGAGGTAGGGTTAACCGAATTTGTTGAATAGGCGGTACTGGACTTGAACCAGTGACATACTACGAGTCAGGTAGTCACTCTACCTCTGAGTTAACCGCCCTTATGGTGTCAAGACTTCTGAAATTAAAGCCGGTCGTACACCTAACTTTCTTAACTCGTCTATTATTCTTGGATTTTTAAATCCTTGACTCCTAAAACCAGCCACCAACTGTTTGACTCCTGCGATTTGTTTTTCCAAATCTGGTGGTTTAACAGCTGGTTTGACATTTGGCTTTGGATCAGCCTTTGGAGTAGCCTTCGGAGTAGTCTTCGGAGTTATTGACTTTTTCTTAACTTCTGTTGAAACAGGTCTCGATACAACTCCAACAGGTTTTTCTCCATCTCCCACCCTCTTCTGAAGAGCTAGGTAGAATCTCCTCTCCAACTGCTCGGGTTTATTAAATCCATATTTCACAGGTAGTTTATTCATTTGACGAAAAACTTCCTGGCTGTAGTCTTTGGCAGATATCTTACCTTCATAGAAATCTCTTGACAACTGCCCTACAGATTTATAAACAGAGTCAGCAAGGGGTTTGTCCTTAAAGGAGGACAATGATAAACTGTGGGAAAACCAATTTGGAGCTCCAGTGCTTCCCGCTCTGGCTTTCTCTTTGGTGCCCCGACCAATCAAGAGAGTTGTGTATCCTAACTCCCTGGCGAGATACTTTCTCGATCCAAGTGGGAAAGAATCCCAAAGTTTAGGATACTCTGAGGGATTGGTTTCTATAGCTAACTTCTTAAATTTTGAATTCTCTAATGTACCTTGTTCACCAGCCCTAGCCTTAGAATTCCATCTATCCTCTCCAACAGTTGAAGCTTTAGCAATTGAATTGTAAAACTCCGCCTCATTTTTTGCACCCTTCCAGGCATTAAGGGGCTTACTTGTGAATACCCAGTTAGAAGGATTATCTCCACCACCCTTCTCAGAGGGAAGGAAGTGATCGATGGTGACAGCACCTAAACCCAACATTTTTTGGTGAGAGTACCAGTCTATTCCCCCTTGCTCCATATACTTTCGGACCACAGCAATCCCCCTTGATTCAGTGGGAACCTTTGTGTATTTATCAGTTGCAGGGTCGTAAAATTTTGCATCTTCCGCACCTGCAATCCCTCCCCCCATTTTTCTTACGAAAGCTCGGTCAGAGGCAGACATTCCCATATAGACCCGCTTTGCTTCTTCCAAAGGAACTTGTTTTTGAACAATTGGGTTACCTTTGTTGTTATGAGTGTCAATAATCTCACTCCAACCTGGTAGTCTAGGGTTTTGAACTCTTATCAAAGACCCATTCTCCCCCAAACCAAGAAACAAACTGGTGCCGAGTTGTTTCTCGTTAATCAATTGTCGTAATTTCCTAAGTGACTCATGGTATACACCACCAAGCTCAACCTCACAAACATACTCTCGGGATATACAAGTAGCACTGCAGTTCTTACCTGCAGTGCATCTTTTGCGATCACCTCCTTGAATTTCTCCTACAATGTCCCAGGCTTGTTTGGATAGTCCAGCTCTAGCCATTTTTTAACTTCCCTTTTGTTAAATTTACCCTGGATCATTGGTCAAAGTTAGAGATAACCAACTCAGCACCTTTGGGTCGGCTGTCACCCCTTCTCATAGAGTAAGTCCAAGTAACATTCTCAATTTTGTAGTCAGAGTAAAGATCTCGAATCTCAGGAACATCCAAGTAGGACATTACCCATCTATCTTTGTGACAATCTAACAAGTCCCTTAATCCTTTGTGGTCAAAACCCGAATGTAAATCACCTTTGTTATCACCATAGATAGCTTCTTTTTCTTTGGTTTCCATCACATAGGGAGGGTCAAGGTAGAGAAAAGAGTTTTTATGACGAGGTAAGGTGTCTTCAAATCCCTGATGATTGATGGACTCAACCTCAAAAGGAATTTTGGATAGTCTTTCCAACTTGTCTTTGCTGAGGTGACTCCACATACTTTTAGACCTACAGGGTCCTGTGATGAGTGTCATTCCTGAGAAGGAAGATCTATTCATTGCCCAGTAACATGACCCCCTCTCTATCAAGTCAGGTGAGTTGTAGGCAAGATCCTTCCAGACATTATAAAGTTCAATTTGCTCCTGTCGGACTTCCTTGGAAATTTCTCCCTCATACTTAGGGTCTAACATCAGGTCGCTTTTTTCCTGAGTCAACTTTAGTAAGGTTTCCTTATCTCCAAGGAAGGACTGCCAAAAATCCACAAGAGGTTTGCACAGGTCATAACCTCTGACCCTGACACCCTTAAGTGACAAGTAGTTTTCAAAACTACCTCCCCCAAAGAAGGGAGAAACAACCTCTTCAACATCGTCAGGAATGAAAGGTTCAAGTATTTTTACAGCTCGGCTTTTGCCGCCAGGGTAACGAATGGGTGAGAGGGGCATAACTATTTGAGAGGGTACTAAAGCACCTTTATTATAGGGGATTTTTTTGGTTGTAAACCCCCCTTGAAGCCCCATCCCGGTACCTCCCCGAGTTCTGTAGTTTACAAAACTACTGCATCAATTTAATGCTTATGGGGCAGAAAAGGTGCCGAAGCACCTTTATTATACGTGGTTTCAAACACGGTAAACTCAGACTCGAGCGATACAAACTGGAGCAACTCCAGTTGAATGCAAACCAATCCTAGCCGCTGCACCTTCAGCCACATCAATGATGCGACCTCCAGTGTAAGGACCACGATCATTTATCCGCACTTGAACGGATCGCCCGTTGTTCCTGTTTGTAACACGAACCCAAGTACCCATAGGATACCAAGGGTGAGCAGCAGTTAAACCACCGGCGTTAAACCTTTCACCACTGGCTGTTAAACCACCGTGAAGACCTGGGCCGTAGTAACTAGCCTCACCACACTCTGCATGGGCTGCCATTGGAGACAGTGCCAAAAGAGCGACAAATAAAAACTTCTTCATGACAGCACCAGTTTCTTGGCGTAATCATAGGCGTAAGAAGTTCTGGCACCATGGTGGCCCCAACGAATCCAACGTCGGGCAGCACCCATGTAAGATTCAATTGATTTGCCAGGTGTTTTCATCTGATGCTCAATCATTTTCCAGTCTGATTCAGAAACCAGGTAGGAAAGTTGAGTGTCAAGTGAAGTTGGATCTCCCCCGAT